>ERZ780207.636-NODE-636-length-36041-cov-12.341327_pt1 | contig 36041 bp, 29 predicted proteins | sample MGYA00510977_ERZ780207 | MGnify/ENA primary metagenome ERZ780207 (study PRJEB29588, sample SAMEA2151383) | human gut metagenome | biome: human gut; feature: human-associated habitat; material: faeces | place: Denmark | collected 2008/2010 ...
TGGCTCATCCGCTTGATGTCATTCAGTCGCTGGATATGTACTTTTCAAGCTGCACAAGGCGGACTGAAAATGTCCCCTCAATGCATAGGCCACGGGAGCGGCTTTTTTATAAGGTCGTTTGAAAAATTTTTTTAATTTTTTTCATACGGATAGCAACTGCCGCCTGCGTACACCCCCATCTTCGCGCAAGTTCTTCTTGACCATGTCCTTCGAGCGTAACATAGGTAAGCAATTCTAAATCCTTTTTGTTTAATTTTATAATGGCACGAAGCAATCGCTCATCTTCCAATGTGTCAACCCATGCATAACGATCTGGAAAGGCGCTTTCATCAAAGGAAGTGGAAAGCGCCTCGTTTTTCCGAAACAGTGCAGAGCGGCGCTCATCGTCCGGACTGTCGATTTCCAGCGATGGCATTTGTGTCGCCCTGCGCTCATAAGCGCGATTGCGGCAGAAGCAGTACCAGTCGTATTCATAAATCTTCTGTATCGCCGTTTCGCTCATACCGGCGTCCGTGTATTCTTTTCGAAGGCGCAGCCATTCACGGTCAAATTTTGCCTTTTCCTGTGCACAGTTGAATCCCATTACGGATTCCTCCAATCTTTTGAAATTTTGAGAGAACCAAAATTTCAAAAGCGGAGGGGCACGGGGTCGGATATAAAAAACAGCTATCGGCGTACATCTGCCTTCTCTGGCAGATATGCACTGATAGCTGTTAATTCTTACATCTGATAGTGTATATCTCGCGTATGCGAGGTTCTTGTCACATCCTGCACCAGTTTTTGCGGCTGAAAGCCCCGCTACAGTATGCTGGTTGGCTGGTCACCGCAAGAAACGGCATCGCCGCTTCCATGCCACCGTTTGACGCATAAGACACTCCATTCCCAGCGGAAATGGAGTGTCTATGTTCACACAGGTAGACTCCCAATTCCGCCGTTTTTTTATATGGCGGAAACGGGAGTATTCTCTATATGTGCTATTAGTGTATATATTTCACCACCATTGGAGCATTTTCTGATGAGGCTATTTCATGTAGAATATCGTCGACGGAGGTGATCTATCGGTGGTAGAACTACATGAGCCGGTTTCCGAGCGGATCGGCAAGATCCTGCGGGAAAACCGCGAAGCGCAGGGACTGACACGGCAGCAGCTTTCTGAAAAAAGTACAGTCAGTGACCGACAGATCTCCGCGATCGAGCTGGGCGAAAAGGGGCCGAGCATGAACTCGCTGGAGCTGCTCTTGCGCAGCCTCGGCCTTTCCGCCGACCAGATATTTTATCCGGAGCTGACCGAAGCTGATCCGACGTTGGTGCAGCTTACGCATCTGGCCGCGTCCTGCACAGAGCAGCAAAAGAGGATGGTCGTTAGATTCATCCGTATGCTTCAGGACGAAAACTACGGGGATTAAAAATAGCGGTGTTCGCCGGAACACCGCTATTTTTCTGCTTCTCTGATATATCGTTTTACAACTTGTAACAATTCTTGTGCAAGAAGCTGTTCGGAAGTGTCGTTCAGCAAGGTTTGCACCATTTCATATTCCACAACGCCCTCCAGCAGCGTATCTACCGATACATGGAACGCATTTGCTAGTCTAAGGCAAAGCGTCAAGTTCGGACGAGCCTCACCGCGTTCAATTCTGGATACTCGTTTTTGATCGGCCCCAATACGCGCTGCCAATTCATCCTGCGTAAGGTGGCACCGCTTTCGTAGCTTCCGGACATTCTCTCCAAGCTGAACATATAACAAATGATCTGAGTGTACGTATTCTTCTTTGTATTTCGTCATCTGTTACCATTAGTTTGTCATATTTCTCCCTTTTTGTAAACATCAGCAGTGACGTATTTTTACGTCAAAATCGCCGTATTTTACTTCATAATATTGAGTTTGCAGTGACATTTCTTCCAAGGACATTTGCAATGGTATAATCGCATACTCTGACACGGTCAAATTTTCGATTGGGTTCTCAATGCCTAAATGCTGCATTGCTGCCCTTCTTGCGGTATTTTGGCTGCCGCAGCTTCGTCGCAGATGAGGGTCACGTCGGAATGGAACTGCAGAATGGAGCCCGGAACCTCCGGCATGACCGGTCCGAAGAAGACCTTGTAGAGGATATCCGCCTTGTCCGCGCCCGTGATGACCATGACGATCTTCCGCGCCGCCATAACCGTGCCGATGCCCATCGTGACGGCTGCGGTCGGGACCTCGTCGATGGACGAGAAGAAGCGCTTGTTCGCCTCGCGCGTCATTTCGGTCAGCTGCACCTCGTGCGTTATGACCGGGAAATGGTCACACGGCTCGTTGAAGCCGATGTGGCCGTCGTGGCCAATGCCGAGCAGTTGGATATCTACGCCGCCCCAGTCTTCAATCTTGCGCTCATACGCCCTGCACATGGAGGGGATATCGTCAGCAAGGCCGTCAGGAACGATAGTGTTCTCAGGTTTGATGGAGATATGGTCAAACAGGTTTTCCTGCATGAACCGGCGGTAGCTCTGCGGGTGGTCAGGTGCGAGACCCCTATATTCGTCGAGGTTTGCCGAGCGGACACGGCTGAAATCGATCAGCCCAGCTTGTTCGCGGGCAATGAGCTCCTGGTACAGCGGCAGTGGCGTCGAGCCGGTGGCAAGACCAATCACGCACGCGGGCTTCGCGTGGATGACGGCTTCAAATTCATCGGCAGCAGCCCTGCTCATTTCCTCCGGATTTTTGACCTTAATGATGTTCAAATGCAGCATTTTTCATTCTCCTTACTTATCGTATCCATTGGGGTTCTGTTTCTGCCAGTTCCATGTGTCGCGACACATATCGACGAGACTGTGTTCCGCCTTCCAGCCGAGCACATCCAAGCTCCTGGCGGGATCTGCGTAGCAGGCTGCAAGATCGCCGGGACGGCGCGCGGTGATCTCATACGGTACCTTGACGCCGTTTGCCTCCTCAAAGGCGTGAACCATGTCAAGCACGCTGTAGCCGTGACCGGTGCCGAGGTTGAACACGCCCTCGCCGGTGTGGGTCATCAAATACTGAATCGCGGCAACATGACCCTTTGCCAGATCGACAACATGAATATAGTCGCGCACACCAGTGTCATCCGGCGTGGGGTAGTCATTGCCGAACACGTTCAGATGGTCGCGCTTGCCGATGGCGGTCTGCGAAATATACGGCATAAGATTATTGGGAATGCCGTTCGGATGCTCGCCGATCTTTCCGCTTTCGTGCGCACCGACCGGGTTGAAATAGCGCAGGTTCACGACCGACCATTCCGGATCCGCCTTCGCGATATCACGCAGGATCTGCTCACCCATATACTTCGTCCAGCCATAGGGATTGGTGCAGTTTCCGGTTTTGGAGGTCTCGTGCAGCGGCATCTCGTTGTCTCCAGAATAGACCGTCGCGGACGAGGAAAAGATGATGCGCTTGACATTGTGCTTTGCCATGACCTTGCAGAGCGTCAGCGTCGCATCGAGATTGTTCTGATAATAGTCCATCGGCTTGGCAACGGATTCGCCGACGGCCTTGAGGCCCGCGAAGTGGATGGCGCAGGAAATCTCATGCTCTGCAAAGATTTTTTCCAGCAGCGCCTCGTCGCGCACATCGCCCTCGATGAACTCCACCGTCTTGCCGGTAATTTCGGCTACGCGGTGCAGACTTTCAGGGTTGGAATTGCTGAGATTGTCAATTACAATCGGCGTATAGCCCGCCTCGGTCAGCTCCACACAGGTATGGCTGCCAATGTAGCCCGCGCCGCCGGTCACAAGAACATTCATTTTGCTTCCTCCTCCACGATTCTCCGCATTTTGTCCCATTTCTTTTCCATATCCGCCACCAGCTTGAACTGCGTCCGGCAGCGATCAAGATTCTGTCCCTCGCGGTGGACAGCGAAATAGTGGTCGCCATCCAGATAATCCGTCAGGAACCGGACGCCGCACTCCATCGTCATGGCCTTAGCTCCCATTGGCAGCAGTTCCAGCTCCTTTGCCGTCAGGCCGGGGCAGGCGCGGACATAGCCGCGCGTAAAGACGCGGAAGCGGTCAAGGCTCATCTCCATTTTGGAGAGGTCTTTTTCATCCTCTGCGGCAGTTGCCGCGCCAAAGCGGATGGAGTCACCGAAGTCATAGAGACTCGAGCCGGGCATGACCGTATCCAGATCGATCACACAAAGCGCTTTGCGTGTTTTTGCGTCCAGCAGGACATTATTGAGCTTGGTATCATTGTGTGTCACGCGCAGCGGCAGCTCGCCCGCAGTCAGCGCGTTCTGAATGGCCGACATTTCTGCCTGCCGGGCCAGCGCAAATTCAATTTCAGGCTGAACCTGCGCTGCCCGGTGCATGGGGTCGCGCTCCAATGTCTCCAGAAGCGCGCGGTAACGGTCCGGTGTATTGTGGAAATTCGGAATGGTCTCGTGCAACTTCGCCGCCGGGAAATCCGTCAGAAGCTGCTGGAAGGTGCCGAAGCCCACGGCGCTCTGATAAAAGTCCTCGTCCGTCTCGGGAAGCTGGAGGCAAATCGAATCTTCCACAAAGTCATACACGCGCCAATAGGCATCCTGCGCATGCAGATAGCTTGCGCCGTCATGCGTTTTTACAAGCGTCAGGACGCCGCGCGGGTCGTCTGTTTTTGTCCGCAGGAACTCCGTGACGGCAGTGATATTTTCCATCAGCCCCGCCACGTCGCGGAACGTGTTGCTGTTGATTTTTTGCAGGATATAGCGCCGGCCGCTTTCCGTCACGGCAAGATAGGTCACATTGATGTGCCCGCAGCCATACGGCTCACAGGAAACAGGCTTCGCGTCCAGCCGGAAGGCGCGCAGTACTTCAAACAGGTTTTCGTTCATTTCCAAAGCTCCTCCGTATAAATGCCCTCCGCCTTCATCCTGGCCACGGCTTCCTTGACAGACGCCAGATCCTCGCGGTAGGTCACGCCGTACCACGTTTCCTCGCACGGCAGCACCTGCACGCTTGCGGACTTGTCTGCAAGCTGCTCATTTACCACAAACGGCAGGAAGTATTCACACTTGAGCGGATTTGTCTTCATTGCTTCTGTCAGGAACGCGCCCATGCGCGCCCAGAGCTCATCCAGCACACGCGCCGAAAAGCCCCAGAGATTCATCGACACGATAGTGTCGCCCGCCAGCGGGAAGAAGTGCTCCCCATCCTCGGTGTATTCGGCGTCCGTGCCCTTTTTGAAGATCTTCGTGCGTTCTGTCACGCCGGTCAGCATCCCGGCTTCGATCTCGCACACGCCGCGCGCCACGGAGCCGAACTCCGTTACCGTATTTTTCAGGCGATAGCCGACCATCGCATACTTGCTCTCATCGGTCTGTGCCGCAAGGAAATCATAGATTTCCGAGAACGCCGTGCGGCCATAGAAATCATCCGCGTTGATGACGGCAAACGGACCGTTTACCACGCCCTTGCAGCAGGCCAGCGCATGGCCGGTGCCCCACGGCTTTGTGCGTCCCTCCGGAACTTCTATGCCCTCCGGCAGGCGGTCAAGATCCTGATAGACGTAGGACACATGGAAATACTGATCCATGCGGTCAGCAATACATTCGCGGAACTCTTCCTCCATCTCGCGCTTGATGATAAACACCACGTCGCGGAAGCCCGCGCGCCATGCGTCAAACAGCGAAAAATCAATGAGGATATGTCCTTCCGGGTCGACCGGCTCGATCTGCTTGAGGCCGCCAAAGCGGCTGCCCATGCCCGCGGCCATGATCACAAGAGTTGGTTTTTGTCTGTCCATTTTTTCACGTCTCCTGCTCCGTTTTTTATTCTGAGCTCATCTTAGCCGGGTCTGCAGCGGAAAGCAACGTTTCCCCCTACTCTGTGCAGTATCGTATAAATTCCATGCGGTATATGGAAAAAAATATTGCATTTCCAAGTACCTTGTGATAAATATAGTGCAAAAGGAGGCTTCACTATGCAGATCAAGAACCTCTCCTCCGCGCAGACATTCGGCACTGTCATCGCCTCGCTCCCGGACGATATGCCGTGCACCAGTCATTGCTGTGTCCGTGCCGGCGAACCCATAAAAGAGTGGCTGTCGCAGGAGCCAGTCGTTCTGGATTATGTTTCCGGGATGCCGCTGCTTGTAATCTATGAAGCAGAGTCTTACAGTCTCTACTATCTCGACCGTGTCTTTAAGTTGCGCCCCGGTGTCCGGTTTTCAGTCACCGCGCTGGATGCCCTCTGCTGCTTTGACATCTGCACCGCGCGTCCCGATGTGCTTTCACTTCTGGGCGAGCACCCGGCGGAGATATTCTACGGTGCCTCCAGCGATCTGAAGCTGGAGCGGCTCTATACCTTTTTCTATCAGGAATGCAGTAGGGATTTTTACTTCCGCGGCGAACAGCATGAGGCACTGGAGTTGGTCTATGTCGACCGGGGCGAACTGCACAATCTGGTCGGCGGCGTGGATATTCTGCTCCGGCCACAGCAGATGCTGCTCATCAACCGGAACATCTGGCACATGCAGTATGCCGATCTTCCCGTCAGCTTTCTAACCGTCTCTTTCCGTGCGGCCGTCGATTCCCCCTGCTCTTCTCTCTGCGGCCAGGTCCTTGCGCTTACCGCACGCCAGATCACACTGCTGCGCCGGATGCTGGACGAACACAGCAGTACAGACTTCGCATATGATTGTGTGGAGAGCCTTTTGAAACTGCTTCTGGCTGACCTGATCCGCTGCGAAAAAAAGCGTTCCTTCCAACCCGCAGCGCAGCTCCCATCCACCAGTCACGCCGAACAGCGCATCGCTGACCAACTGGTACAGATCATTTCCTCTAAAGCAGGAGAAAAGATCACGTTACAGCAGCTCGCCGATGCCGCGCACATCAGCACAACCTACCTGCACCGTATTTTTCGCACACAGCTCGGCATGACGCCGGGCAATTATCTGGCAAAGATCCGCATTGAGGAAAGTAAGCTCCTTCTCCGAGACGGCACGCTGTCCATGGGTGAAATTTCCTTACGCATGGGCTTCTCCAGCCAGCAGCACTTTTCTCGTCAGTTTCGCACCGTGGCCGGCATGACGCCTTCTGAGTACGTGCGGACACTGCGCTGAGCAGATATAAAAGGCAGGCGGACCGCTTCATCAGAAATGATCCCCCGCCTTTTCGTTTATGCGCGATATCTATCACATTCTGAGCAAGAATGTGCCGTACAATCCAGCTGCCTGCACAGGAGGATAAGCCCCCTGTAGCTCGCTAGATTTCTCAAAAAAAGCCTTTGAAATGCTTGCCCATATGGGGTTTATAGTCTTAAATGCCTCTCCGTTACCTTCGTTGGGGTAATCTGTCATCCTCGTTTTTTGGCCGCCTAACCGACAGTCTGCTTTGTTGCGCCATTTTTTAGGATGTTTTTGTCACTGATTTGTTTCAAACTCGATGACCTCCAATTTGTATGCGGTAATCCCTACTTTGTAGTTCGTCGAACACCTACATTATATAGGTATCATACTGATTTAACCATGTTAATGGCTGTGACACGAGCGCAGAATCCAACTCAACCGCGCCCTTTGGAAAAACAAAGTATTCTCCATTCTTTACAACCAAGTCGACCGCAATATGCGAGTCCTTCAGCATCTGAACCAATAAATTTGCAAATGTGCCTCGCTCTAAAAAGGCATAACCGTCACGCTTTATGGGCAGCACATTTGTGAATGCGATATAATACGAGAAGAAGTTCTTGGGTTCATCCGCATTTTCTGCAAAAACACGAATGCAATGGTTATATCGATTGTCGCCACGCTGCTCATTCATATACGTATTGCTTATTTGCGTTCCAGTTGTACTGCAAAAGCGTAAATACTCTTTCGTACTGATTCCCGAAAAACTGCGGTCTGTCGGAATTCCGTTCAAGAAATTGAATAGAATTGTAAGAAAATGTTGATATTTTTTATTGTCGCACAGTCCAATTCCCAGTTGCTCTCTATAGCTTAAGAAATCCATTTTTATCTCCCTTCGTATTCTGACGTGCAGTATGCCGGGGTTTAAATTTACAAGACCATCATAACCGTTCTTCCTGAAAAATACAAGAGCACTCTCTTTCCGGCAAAAAACACAAAAAATACTGTACTACAATCGCGCATCCCTGCTGCAGAAATTCTGCAGCAGGGGTCGTTTGTTATATGTCGATCTATACAATAAACCGATTTACAGTTCACTGAATATGCTCGACAGGTGTAGATATCTGAAATTCTGCAGGTCCAGTACTGCGTGCCTGCTTTCCCTACCCCCATTTTGCCCCCCAATTAGTGCCGCTGTCTGCGGGCAGTTTGCGTGGGAAAGAACCTTTTGACAAAACCGATAGCAGAATAACAAAACTAATCTGAGTTAATTTTGACGATTTCAATAAAAATTCCATAGAAAGCCAAACAAATCAATGCGAATGGCGTGTGAATGATAGAGAAAATTGTGCGGCGGAATGCGCAAAATCCACAATAGCATTTGCTTCCAGTGAAAAAAAGACACCAATCGCACAAAAAGCGTTGACTCTCATTTGTTCAGAAAATCCTTATACTTATCTATAGAATTGTGCAAATAGACGGTGAAAAGGCGTAGGCCGGCTCTGGCTTTTATGCACATAGAGAAATGAGGAGGTATACAAATGAAAAACAGAAGTTTTCGGCGCTGGCTGACGCTGGTTCTGGTGCTGGCGATGCTGCTCGGCATTCTGCCCGCGGTAGCTGCGGCGGACGCGTCGCTCAGCGACTACGCTCCGGCCGGAACAACCAATCTGGCTGTGGGCGCGACGCTGACAGTGTCAAACGGCACGCATAATGCGATGGGTCAGGAAAACAGCTATGAAATGCCCAGTGAGCACTGGAGCAAGGATTTTGTCCACGACGGCGTGCTGGATGGCCAGGGATTTTCCACAAACCCCTATGATAGCGAGCCGGACGCGAGCGTGCAGGTTGTGCTGACCTTTGATCTGGGCAGGCGCTGCTCGGTATCCAAATTCGGCGTATTTGCGCGCGCAGGCGCCATTTTCCCGACCGACTATCAGATCGAGACCTCGCTGGACGGCGAGATGTGGAGCGTTGCGGCAGAGCAGACCGGCGCGCCCAAAGACCCGGCCGAACCGTATTTCTACGAGCTGGACAGCGCTGTGGAGGCGCGCTATGTGCGGCTGAATGTAACAAAGCGCTATGCGCAGGATTCCATTGGCGGCGCGGGCAACGACGGCAAGCTGGTGCAGCTGCAGGAGTTTGCCATCTGGGGCACGGTCGTGCAGGAATCGGGCGGCGATGAGAAGCCCACCGGCACAAAGGATGATATCGCCTCGTGGGCGCTGGACGGCACGGCGAACATTGCGCTGAACAAGAAAGTCAGCGTGTCCTCTGATTTTAAAGAGGGACTCGGCTGCTGGGAATCTGTCCAGTTGACCGATGGTGTGATTGTTTCAACGACCGCGCCTTACGGCACGAACGGCTGGACGACGCACCCATTTGAAGAGGGGGCAGCAGCCGACAAGGTTGCATGGGCGGCCATCAACCTCGGTGCGTCGTATGAGATCAGCCGGATCGTGGTATTCCCGCGCTCTGACAGCGAATACGCAAATAACTTCCCGGTGGACTATGTGCTTCAGACCTCGGACGACGGCGAGACCTGGACAGATCTCGTCACGGTGACGGGTCAGGCCACGCCCACTGCGCCGGTCTTCTTCGATCTGGAGACGGCGGTCACGACAAAGAATGTCCGGATCTATGTGACAAAGCGCGGCGGAACCATGGTGCAGCTGTCGGAGCTTGCGGTGTTTGGCACGCCGGGCCGCTATGACCTGCGCGCATGGCAGCCCGAAGGCACGGAAAACGCAGCGCTGAACAAGATGGTCAGCGTTTCGTCCGACTATGTTGCGCCGGAGGGCATCTGGGGCAGCATGCTGCTGAACGACGGCTATATCCGAGGCGTCGTCGGCTACGGCGGCGCGAACGGCTGGACGACGCTGCCCGTTGAGGGCGCATCGGCGGATACGGTCGCGTACGCAAGCATTGACCTTGGCCTGACGTATGAGCTCAGCCGCTTTGTGATCTTCCCGCGCTCGGACGATGGCAAGTATGGCTATGCGTTCCCAATCGACTATCAGCTGCAGGTTTCGTCCGACGGCAAGAACTGGACGGATGTGGTAAAGGTCACCGGTCAGAAAACGCCCGGCGCGCCGGTCTGCTTTGATCTGGAAGAACCGGTGGAGGCTTCCTACGTCCGGCTGTATGTGACGAAGCGCGCATATGCCGCAAACGACGGAGCCTATGTTGTGCAGCTGTCGGAGCTGGCCGCATTCGGCACGCTCAGCGCAAACAATTTTGCAGTGGATGTGAGCAAGAGCGCGCTGGAGCTGACCGTTGGCGAAAGCGACAGCGTCAAGGTGACGGTTACGGCAGTTGACGAGCTGGATCACAGCGTCAGCTGGGAAAGCGCAGATCCGGCTATCGCCTCCGTTGACGAAAACGGTGTGATCACGGCCAAAGCCGTTGGCAGCACGACGATCACCGCGACCGTTGCAAACTCCGCAAGAAACGAAAACGGCGAGAACATCAAAAAAGAGATCTCCGTTACGGTCGTTGAAAAGAAATTCAGCTTTGACGACAACATTCTCATCTCCATCTTCTGGCCGCCCACAAGCGAGTATATGGACAAGGTCAGCGACGATTCCCGCTGGGATGAGCAGTACAAGCTGATGGCCGACGCCGGGATCAACTTTGTCAACAACGTTACCGGCAACGACCTCAACAGCAAGGCAACGAACCTTAAGATGGCGGAATACGCCAACAAATACGGCATGCACGTGAGCGTCGCGGACAGCCGTTTTGGCGGCAACCTCATGAGCCTGACGGCGGAGCAGATCAAATCTCTGATCGGCGAGTATCGCAACGTCCCCGGCGTGGCGGGCTATTATATCCTGGACGAGCCGGCGAACGCCAACCCGTATAACGCCGTGCATCAGGCCATGAAGCAGGCCGATCCCAACGGCTATATGCATCTGAACTTCCTCCCGGCGTGGGCATATGCGACGCTGGAGCAGGCAAAGGATCAGATGAACGACTATCTCAAGCTGAACGCTGCGGGCGGCTATCCGCAGGATTATCTGATGTACGACCTGTACCCCTATCCCGACAACAGCACAGCCATGAACCGCTCCGGCTTCCTTGGCAATATGCGCGCCGTTTGGGAAGTGGGCAGAGAAAACGACGTCAAGACGGCAAACTATCTGCAGTCGGTTCAGATCCCGGGTGCGTACCGTGCGCCGTCTGCATCCGAGATCCGCTATGAGGCCATGATGGGTCTGGCCTTTGGCTATAAACAGTTCTCCTACTTCACATGGTTTACCCCCAGCAACCGCTCCGAGCCGTTTGCCGACGGCATCATCCTTCTGGACGGTACGCCGAATCCCAAGAGCTATGAGGCGGTCAAGCAGCTTAACAGCGAGATCCACGCGCTCGGCACGACGCTTGCCAGGCTGAACGCGGAGGAGATCTATCTCAACGGCGAGACGTGGGGCGATCTGCCCATTCCCGAGGGCTTCTTTGCGCAGGGCGTGGACAGCACGAACTTTACGGTCTCCTACCTCAAGGAAAAGAACGGCACGCAGGGCTACATGATGCTGGTCAACAATGACTACACAAATGCAGCCACCATCCGCGTAAAGCTCGACAGCGCGATCACGTCCCTCAAGCGCGTGAGCGCGCAGGACGGCACGCTTTTCGATGCGGCGCTCAGCGGCGGCGAGCTGACCGTGACGCTGGCAGCGGGCGACGGCGCGCTGTATCAGCTTCCGGCGGGCTATGTCTACGAGAGCGGCAAGGAAGAAAACGCGAACATCGCGCTGGACGCAAATGTCTACGCCGACAGCTCCGAGGGCGGCAACGGCTGGTATATCAGCAAGCTCAACGACGGTGTGCGTGAGCCGGAAAACGCAAACAACGGCTGGAAGTCGGTCGGCACGCAGCAGGCTGTGATCACGGCCGATCTGCGTGAGAGCAAGACGTTTAACCGCGTCGACCTCTATCCGGCAGCTGGTGAGATGGGGCCGGTCAGCGCCGGTCAGGGCATGCCGAAGGACTTCACGATCGAGGTCTCGCAGGATGGAAAGAGCTGGGCGGTCGTCTACACCGCCGCGGATAAGACGATGGAAAACGGCGCGGCCTATTCCATCACGTTTGATGCGCAGACGGCGCGCTATGTGCGCGTAAACGTCGCCGCGACGAACAGCACCTATTGCGCGGCCAGCGAGCTTGAGATCTACAACGACGACGGCACCATCCCCACGCCGGCGCCCGGCACGACAGAGGATGAGGTCGTGCACTATGAACCGGACAGCAACCTGCTTCTGAACAAGAAGTACTACGTTTCCAGCACCACGCCCGACGGCACGTATAAGCAGTGGGGCTGGGCAGCAGAATACCTCAACGACGGCATTGCACAGAACGGCAACGGCTGGACGTCGAATGTCGGCGTCAACCACGACGAGGCGACCGCGCATGAATGGTGCGCGTTTGACATGGGCGATCTGTTCGCCGTGAACAAGGTTCGCATCTATGGCGGCAGCGGCTTCGCATTCCCGGTCGACTATCGCGTGCAGGTTTCGCTCGATGGCACGACGTGGACGGATGTCGCGGTCAGAAATGGCGATCCGGGCATGGAGGGCTGGCGCGAGATCGGATTTGACGCGCAGACGGCACGCTTTGTCCGTGTCTACGGCGACAAGCTGGTAGACAAAGGCAGGGACGGCTATCTGATGCAGATCGGCGAGGTCGAGGCCTATGGCACGCCGGCTGTTGACAGTGACGCGGCAAACGCAGCACTCGAGGCGCTGGAAGCGGCGCGCGCAAAGATCACCGGCGAGGATACCACCGCGCTTGACGCGGCGATCAAGGCGCTGAAGGACGCGATCGCCGACGAGAACAGCACGCAGAGCGAAATCAACGCCCTTATCAAGGCCGCGGACGCGGAGCTTGCAAAGTTCACCGTCAGCACGGCGGAGGCCGCTGCGGCTCTGGCCGAGGCAAAGAATGCTGTGAGCGACGGCTCGCTGCGTCTGGTTTCGGAAAAGACCATGAACGCCCTGCAGGACGCGATCGACGCGCTGGAGGCCGGTATTGCGGCCGCGGGCGACACCGTGTATCAGACGGAGCTCAACACGCTGACCGAGAACGTCAGGACGGCGCTGGCCGCCGCGCGCAGCGAGCAGGCCGCAAACGAGCAGCCGGTCATCCCGAGCTATCCGTCTACGGTCAAGCCCACCACGCCGTCTGCATCGGACAGCACGAAGCTGCCGTTCAGCGACGTGCGCGAGAGCGACTGGTTCTATGAGGACGTTGCGTATGTCTATGAAAAGGGCATGATGAACGGCACAGGCCGCGCAGCCTTTGGCCCGGACGCATCGACCACGCGCGGCATGATCGTGACGATCCTTGCGCGCATGGAGGGCGTTGACACGACCAAGGGTGCGGCGTGGTACGCCGCAGGCCGCGAATGGGCGATGAAGAACGGCATTTCCGACGGCACGAACATGGAGGCAAACATCACGCGTGAGCAGCTGGCGACGATCCTGTTCCGCTATGTCGTCTATAAGGGTCTTGACCTTGTGACGCTGGAGGATAACCTCTCGCGCTTCTCCGACCGCAATGAGATCAGCAGCTACGCGGTTTCCGCGATGAACTGGGCAGTCGGTCAGGGACTGGTCAAGGGCAGCGGCGGCAAGCTCAACCCCAAGGGCAATGCCACACGCGCACAGGTGGCGGCGATTCTGCACCGCTTCTGTGAGCTTGGCAAATAAGCGCTTCGCGTAAAGCCGCGTAAATAAAACAAAAAGAGCATTGGAGACCGGGAAACCGGGATCCAATGCTCTTTTGCAGCTGCGCATGGACTGTTTGACGAGCCGCAGAAACCATGCTGAAAAGGTGCGTCATGTTTTATAGTGCCATTGGCTCCGACCGCGTTCCGAACCGCACCCTATTGACAAGTTGCCTTTTTCGAGTATAATGAGCAATACGCATCGCTTAATGTGCATTGAGGCATCTGAGAGAGGGAGCGTATGCTGATATTCATACTTCTTTTGCCGATCATATTCTTCATTGCCGCCTTTCTTGTGAACGCCGCCATGTTCCGCCCGGAAAAGCGGCCGGAAGCGAACATAGACGGGCGCGGGGTGACATTCCCCAGCGGCAGAAATCACCTTGCAGGGTATCTCTGGAATGAGGCGGGGACGCGCGGTTTACTTGTTTTTGCCCACGGAATGGGAACGGGCATCGCGTATTATCTGCCGGAGATCCACCACTTTGCCGCACAGGGATATCAGGTGTTCGCGTTTGCATACAGCGGCTATCAGGGCAGCACCGGACATTTTTACGGCTTCCCGCAGGCGGTGATCGACCTGAAACATGCGCTTGATTTTGTCGATGACGGTTCCCGTCCCGTCATCCTGATGGGACACAGCATGGGCGCATACGCCGTCTGTGCGGTGCGGCAATGCACGGATAAGCCGGTGAGCGGGATCGTAGCCTATGCGCCGTTTTTCTCATCGGACGAGGCTGTTATCGCGCAGGCGACCGGAAACATACCCAAATTCGGAAAGCTGTTGTGCGGCCTGATCCTGCCGATGCAGCGCATTTTGTTTGGAAGGAATTGCAGCCCGACCGCCGCGGCGGGGCTTTCCCGTGCCAATGTTCCGGCACTTGTCCTGCAAGGCAGCGAGGACGTTGAAGTGACCCCCGATGACTGCGCGCTGTATGCGCACCGCGGCGAGCTGGCCGATGCTCCCGTTACCTTTCGGCTGGTACAGGAGGAAGAAAGCAGCGGCCACATGACGGTCGTTCGGAAAAAGGGCAGTCAAACGGTCAATGAAGATACGATCTGTCAGGTTGACGCGTTTCTTGACACGATACTGCGTCAATAAAACTTTGTTTCTCAAAATCTCCGCCTTCCCGGTTCCGGGAAGGCGGAATTATTTAAGGCAATACCGCAAAAAAAGCAAAGCGAATGCAAAGTGTGATAAAATGGACGCATGGATAAACAGATGACGATTTCCGCATTCAGCGATGAGTTGGCGCAGGTGCGGACAAAGAAAAAAGAGTTTCTGAGTCAGATCGAACGAATCGTCCCCGTGGAAGGAATGGCTATCCCTGATTCGGCCGTGCTATTACAAAGGAGAGCGTGGCAATAAGCCCTATCCGCTGGAGATCATGCTGCGGCTGTATCTGCTGCAAAATCTTTACGACCTGAGTGATGAGGCAACCGCAGCAGAAGCAATCGACAGCCGTGCGTTTTCGGATTTCTGCGGCATCGATTCCAGCAATCAGGGTCCAGACGGCGATACCCTTGGCCGTTTTCGCAATCTGCTGATCAAGAACGGATTGCAGGAAAAGCTGTTCTCTCAGGTGGTTGCCGCACTTATGGAACGAGGCCTCATTCTGAAAAAGGGAACGATAGTGGATTCCACCATCATTTCCGCACCATCTTCTACCAAAAACAGTGAGAAGAAGCAGGATCCGGATGCACATCAGGTGAAAAAGGCAATACCTGGTACTTCGGTTATAAGGCACATATCGGTGTTGACAAGGACAGCGGACTGGTTCATACCGTGGAGGCGACATCAGCCAACGTCCATGATGTCACAAAAACATCAAAGCTGCTGACCGGAGAAGAAGAGGTCGTTTACGGTGATAGCGGTTATCTCGGTGCGGGAAAACATGATGATGCGATCATCCGCAACAAGGCTGGCCGCAAAATCAAATACAGAATCAATCGCCGGCCATCCCAAGTGAAGAAACTGAGCAAAAGCGGCCAGTATGCCGCAAAGAAAGCAGAACACGCAAAGTCCTCTGTCCGTGCGAAAGTAGAGCACGTATTCGGTGTTGTCAAGAAACAGCTGCGTTTCCGAAAAACACGATACCGAGGGCTCGAAAAGCAGAGAGCCAAATTCAATATCATGTTCGCATTAGCGAATCTGATTCTGACTGACAGGCCTTGCCTGGCAACTTGAATCAGTGTACTCCGTGAGCCAAAGCATGGGGCAATCCTATTGGTTTTTACAAAATGGCTTCCCGGCCAATGCACATCCTAGCATTTGTGCGGTATTGCCCTAATTTTGGAAGTTGATCCATAGTGTTCGCATGATACAAGTTGAAGCGGCCCCGCTCACTGAGCGGGGCCGTTTTTTGATATTTTCCACAAAAGCCGCAGATGCCAGCCAAAAAAAAGACACCTTTTTTACAAGATTCCTCTCCTGCTTTTTCCCTGCTTTTTGCAATATAATCAGAATAACAGAGAAAATCTCTGATGCTTCCGCCGGACGACCGTGCGGAAAGCAAAAAATTTGATGGAGGAATCAACATGAAAAAACTGCTTGCATTGCTTCTTGCGGCGCTGATGGTTTTCGGCATGGCTGCCTGTGCAAAGACAGCGGAAACGCCGGCTGCCGACACACCCGCAGGAGAAACCACTGCCACGGCTGACAAGCCCGCAGAAGAAACCACTGCCGACGAGACTCCCGCCGAGTCTGACGGCGACAAGATCGTGATCCACTACTGGGCACAGTGGACGGAGAACGAGGCGCAGGCCGAGGTCTACAAGGCCGCGATCGCCCGCTTTGAGCAAGCGCATCCCGACTGCACCGTCGAGGTCAACTGGGCGGGCCGCGATGTCCGTGAGATCCTGAGAGCGAGCATCGATTCCGGCAACGCCATCGATATCGTCGACAGCGGTTTTGACCAGATCGTGAACCTGCTTGGCGAGGACTATCTGATGGATCTGACCTCCTACATGGAAGGCAGCGACTTCGAAAAGGCTATCTCCGCCGGCATGGTAGCGTTTGCAAAGAGCTTCGCTTCCGACGGCACGTCCTGGTACTACATCCCCTCTCAGCCGTTCGTCGGCACCATCTACTACAACAAGGCGATCTTTGTCGAGGCCGGCATCGACGCCATGCCCACCACCTGGTCTGAGTTCATGGACGTCTGCCAGAAAATCAAGGACGCCGGTTATGATCCCATCACGGTCGACGATGCCTACTATCCCTGCCTCTACGGCACCTATCTCGCCATGATGAAGGGCCCGGACTGGGTCACTGAGCTGCTCAGCGACACCACCGGCGCAAATTGGAGCGATCCCGCCGTCGCCCAGATGGCAGACGATTTCGCTGCAATGCGTGCGAACGGCTACTTCTCCGACAGCTGCGGCTCCAACGTCTTCCCGTCCGCGCAGAACGGCGAATTCGCAATGGGCACTGCCGCCATGTACTACAACGGCTCCTGGCTGCCCAACGAAGTGCATGACATCACCGGCGATGACTTCCAGTGGGGTGCTATGTTCTTCCCGGCTCCCGACAACGCCGAGTATCCCTACACCACCTACTCCACCGGCTGCCAGTTCTTCGGCATCACTAAGGGCTGCGAGCATCCGGAAGAGGCTCTGGCGCTGCTGGAGGAGTTCACCTCTGTCCAGACGCAGCAGGATATGGTCGACAAGGCGCAGTCAATGCCTGTTGTTGACGGCCTCGAGCTGCCTGAGAACCTCAAGAGCGCCGGCGAGCTGCAGGCGCAGTCCACCGACGTCATTCCCTGGTGCGGCATGTACAGCAGCAACTCCGACGTGAACGCCGTTGTCAACGGTATGTTCGCCGAGCTGCTGGCGGGCTCTGTTGACGGCGCGGGCTTCGTTTCCGGCGTACAGTCCCAGCTCCAGTAAGTTTCGCAATCGACAGGCAGGAGGACGCGAGCCCTCCTGCCTGTGGCAGGTACGAGTCCAGACGCCTGCGGAAAAACCTTAGCATCGCCTGCACGGCGATGAACGGAGGGAGAAATCACATTGAAAAAAAGACAAACGTTTTTCATTCTGGCGTCCATTGGCCCGGCGGTTATCTGCTTTTTGGTAATGTTCGCGTATCCGCTCATCCGGACGCTCCTGATGAGCCTGAATCGGCTGCCCGCGATCAGCAGCAGCACGTCTGAGTGGCAGTTTGCGGGGCTGGACAACTATATCGGTCTGTTCCAGAACAGCGTTTTCGTTGCATCGCTTAAAAATATCGGCGTCATCTGGCTGGTCGGCGGCATTCTGACGCTTGGGATCGCACTTTTCTTTGCCGTCATTCTCGCGTCCGGCGTCAAGGGTAAGAAATTCTGGCGCTCGGCGATCTATCTTCCCAATACCATCTCGGCAGTCGCACTGTCTACCATGTGGCTGCAATATATCTTCCAGAACAAATTCGGCCTGCTCACGCAGCTGTTTACGGCGCTGGGCTGGACGGCGCTGGCGAAGATCAACTGGACTTCGCCGTCGTGGCTGTTCTGGGGGATGCTGATTTCCTATGTCTACGGAAGCGTCGGCTATTTCATGCTGATCCTGCTGTCCGGCATCGAGGGAATCCCGCAGGATATCTATGAAAGCGCCAAAATTGACGGCGCGAATTCCTGGATCAAATTCTGGAAAATTACGTTTCCCCTTCTGCGGAATGTGATCCGAACCTGCATCACGCTCTGGACAGTCGGCGCAGTCAACTTCTTTGTCTGGGCGAAGATGTTCTCCACACGCATCAACACAAAGACCATTACGCCGGTCTATTTCCTGTACGAAAAGGTGTTCGGCGCAGCCGACTCCGGCAGCGTTCTGGATATCGGCGCGGGCGCGGCGGTCGGCGTCGTGGTGGCGCTGCTGGTGCTGGCGTGCTATCTGATCATGAATCGGGTGTTCAAGGAGGAGGCGCTGGAATACTGATGAAAAACAGAAAGAAGCTTACCGGCGCGCGTGCGGTCGGACTGCTGCGCTATCTTCCGCTGATCCTCTGGGTCGCGTTCTTTGTGTTTGCGTTCGGCTGGATCGTGCTGGCCTCGTTCAGCACCACAAAGGAGATCTTTTCAAACGGACTGCTGCAAAGCGGCGTCCACGTTGAAAACTATACCGGCGTATGGGAGCGCAACCATGTCGCGCACTATTTTGTAAACTCGCTGATCACAACGGGGATCCCGTGCGTGCTGATCATCCTGATCGCCGCGCCGGCGGCCTATGTGCTGTCAAAGAAAACGTTCTTCGGCAGAAAGCAGACGTTCAACGCCTTTGTCGTCGGCATGAGCATCCCGCAGGTCATGCTTGTCATCCCGATCTACTGCTGGTTTGTCAAGGCGAATCTCGTCGGGCACCTGTCCACGCTTGTGATCCTGTACACGACGCTGAACCTGCCGTATACGGTGTATTTCCTCACGGCGTTTTTCTCCACCGTCCCCACGGCGCTGGCTGAGGCGGCCATGATCGACGGCTGCTCCGAGATGAAGGCCATGTGGAAGGTCATGATCCCGATGGCCTCGCCCGGCATCATCACCGTGACGATCTTTAATTTCATGAACATCTGGAACGAATATTTCATGGCGCTGATCTTTGCCAACGGCAACGACAAGATCCGCACGCTCTCCATGGGCCTGCAGAACATGATCACCTCCATGAAGTATACCGGCGACTGGGCCGGCCTGTTTGCCGGGGTCATCATCGTTCTGGTCCCAACGCTGATCCTGTATCTGCTTTTGTCTGAAAAAATCGTGGCCGGCATCACCGGCGGTGCGGTCAAGGGCTGAGCGAAGGCCGTTGCACGACGGCGGCCGATGTGGTAAAATACCGCAGGAAGGCCGCGCAGGATCAGCTCTGCCGGATATATACGTTATTTGCGCGGACAGCCGCGGACGCCGTAGAGCTTTCGGTGCCCCGCAGCTGTCCGTTTGCGCATTTGGAAAGGAAATGAACGATGAAAAAACGGCTGGCCATTTTCGGTGTGATCGCCGCGCTTCTGATGCTGGCGGCGTGCAGCGCCGCCGCGCCCGAGTACGGCACGGAGCAGACGCAGGAGCAGGAACAGATCGTCCTGCACCTTTTCCACTATCAGGGCGAGGCGGAGGAGGCCTATGGCCACGTGATCGCCGCGTATGAAAAGGCGCATCCCAACGTGAAGATCAAAAGCGAGTTTTTAAACTCGGAAAACTATAACTCCACGCTTGACGCGCGCATCGCCGTGCAGGACTGCCCCGATCTCATCGGCGTGCATCCGGGCTATGCGCAGGCGCTGCCATTGGCGCGGGCGGGCTACCTTGCCGACTTGAGCGGACAGCCGTGTCTTGAAAATGTGCGGGAGTCAGACGCGGAGACCGGCAGCCTTGCGGGCAGCATCTATGCCGCGCCGACCGATCTGACCTATATCTGTACATTTTACAATGCGGATATTTTTGCGCAGTATGACCTCCCGGTGCCCACCACCTGGCAGGAGTTTCTTGACGTATGCCGGAAGCTGAAGGACGAGGGCATTACGCCCCTCTCCGTCTGCTATAAGGACGCATGGATCCAGAGCCTGATCCCGTATGCGCTCTCGGCCACGACGATCTACCGGGAAAACCCGGACTTTGACCGCGAAATGGCCGACGGGACGCGGCATTTTGACGGCGCGGAGTGGAAAAAGACGTTCGAAATGCTGAAAACGCTGATCGACAGCGGCTATGTGACGGAAAACTTCCTGCAGACGACATACGACCAGCAGCTGCGCGCGTTTGCGGACGGCCGCGCGGCCATGATGGTCATGGGCTCCTGGGGTGTGTCGATGATCCGGAGCATGAATGCCGGCTGCAATTTCGGATTGTTCATTCTCCCCGCGTCGAGCGACGGCGTCAACTGGATCCCGTCGTCGGTCGGCGGCATGCTGGCCGTGAGTGAGCAGAGCGCACACAAGGAGACGGCGATCGACTTTTTGAATTTCTTCCTGACAAACGACGATGTTTACCGTCAGTTTTTGCAGGAGACCGGCAATTTGCCGGTAAAAACCGGGTTTGACGCCGGATGTGATCCGGTGCTGGAAACGCTGATCTCGGGCATCACCGACAGCTATCCGTTCCTGGATGTGAACTGGCCGAGCGGGATGCAGATGGTATTCCTGAAGACCGTGGAGGAGATCTCGACCGGCGGGAGCATTGACGATGCGCTGGACAGGCTGGATCAGACATGGACGGAGATTTACAAAAAGGAAGAGTGACCGATGGAGAACAGGAAAATGCAGACAGAATATGGATTTCCCTGCCGCGAGGCAAAGCCGGTCTGGCTGCCGGACGGCAGCCAGCCGAACCGGTATGTGCAGTTTTTGCAGAAATTTACGTGGGACGGAGACGGTGCGCTCAGCCTGCAGCTCAGCTGCGACAGCCGCGCGCGGGTGTGCCTGAACGGCGAACGGATCGGCTTCGCGTTCTACGACGGAACGGACGACACCAGCTGGTATGAGACGTTCGACCTTTCCGCCGCGGCGGTCAGGGGCGAAAACACGCTTGAGATCGAGGTGTGGTATCAGGGCGTATCCAGCAACTGCTACACGGCGGGGCGCGCATACGTGATCTTCGCCGTCATGCGCGGCGAAGGCGCGTGTGCGGTAGCCAGCGGCGCGCAGACGCTCTGCCGCGCGGATACGGCCTATCGTGCGGGCAAGGTCCCGACAAACCAGACCGGCATGGTCTGGTACTATGACCAGACGGCCGAGCCGCAGCGCTATGCGCCGGCGGCGGAACTTACGACGGACGGACGGCGCTATGCGCCGCGCCCGATCGCGCGTCAGGTGCTCTCCGGGCGCAAACGTGCTGCGGTCTGCGCGCACGGCTATCTGCTGCCGGGCGACCGGGAACCGTTTGAGTCGGCGTTTTTGTCGGCACGGGGAAAGAACGTGCAGCTCGACGCCGGCGCAGACCGCTATGAGATCTGGGACTGCGGCGAGGAATCGAGCGGGCTGCTGGAGATCGAGGTCTCGTCCGCGGCGGGCTGCCGCGTGGAGCTTGGCTGGGGCGAGCATCTGGACGATCTGCGTGTACGCAGTCACATCGGAAGCCGCATGTTCCAGACTGCCGTGACCTTCGGCGCGGGAACGCACTGCTTCCGCCACGATTTTCAGCGCATCGGCATGCGATATCTGGAGGTGCATCTGCATCCGCTGAACGGCGGAACGGCGCAGTGCCTTTACGCGGGCGTGCGCCCGCTTGACTATCCGGTAACGGAGCGCGGCGAATTTTATTGCAGCGACCGGCTGCATATGCAGATCTATCGCACGGCGGTACATACGCTGCGGCTTTGCATGCATGAGCACTATGAAGACTGCCCGTGGCGCGAACAGGCGCTTTATGCCATGGACTCGCTCAATCAGGCGGTGTGCGGCTATTACTGCTTCGGCGAATATGCGTTTGCGGCGGCGTCGCTGCGGATGCTTGCGCGCGGCATGCAGGCAGACGGCTTTCTGGAGCTGCATACGCCCGGCAAAGAGGTCGTCACCATTCCGTATTTCACGTTCATGTGGGTGCTTGGCGTGCGCGACTATCTGCGTTACAGCGGCGACCGGGAACTCGTGCGTGCGCTCTGGCCAAGCATCCGTCTGGCGGCGCAGTGCCGCCTGCGTGAATGCAGGGACGGGCTGCTGCCGGTGCCGGTCGAGACAAAATACTGGAGCTTTTACGAGTGGAACGACCTGCTGTCGGGCGAACCGATCTACCGCAGCGAGCTGCTCGCACCGCGCATTGACGCGCCGTATCAGATGTTCTTCCTGCTGTTTCTGGACGCGGCGGCCGAGCTTGCCGAAGAGCTTGGCGAACGCGGGGACGCAGCCATGCTGCACAGCGGCTGCGCGGAGGCGCGCCGGGCGTGCCATGCCATGTTCTGGGATGCAGAGAGCGGCAGCTACCGCACGTTTGCGCATGAAACGGACGGCGCATTCCATGCGGAAGACGGCGCGCAGAGCGAGCTTGTGCAGGCGCTGGCCGTCTTGTCGGGCACTGCCGGGCAGGCGGAGCGCGAGCGGCTCCTGCCGGTGCTGGCTGCGGGCAAAAACGACTGGGTCCCGTGTACGCTCAGCATGATCCGGTTCAAATACGAGGCGCTTCTGACACGACAGGAAGACTATTTCGACTGGGTGTTTGCGGATATTGCGCGTATCTGGGGCAGAATGCTCTATGCGGGGGCAACGTCGTTCTGGGAGACGGAGGACGGCGCGGATGCGTTCGACCAGGCAGGCAGCCTCTGCCACGGCTGGTCGGCGATGCCGGTCTACTTCTACTATGCCTATGGCCTTGGCGTGCGGCCGGTCAAGCCGGGCTTTGCCCGGACGGCGGACGCCGCGCGGCGTATGGACGGCTGCTATGGCAGCGTCCCTACGCCGGAGGGAATGATCCATGTTGAAAAGAAAGCAAAGTGAAATCCGTTTTCCGCTGGAGCAGAAGCTGCTGCTGGTGGTGATCCCGCTCATTGCGCTGTCGCTGATGGCGGTGAGCGTGATCACCTATCGCGTGGCCAAGCAGAATATCCAGAACCGGGTCTCGGAGTATATGGAGCAGTATCTGCTGCAGCTTTCGTCGGCCATCGACAACAAGCTGGAAACGTCGATCCAGCTCAACGCCCAGCTTTCGGTCAACGCGCAGCTTTCTGAGATCCTGCAGGAATATCACAGCGCGCCGTCGGATGAAAAGCTCAATTACCGGCAGGACGTGGAGAACATCTTCGTCACGATCATGAGTATTTACGACAACATCCGCAGTATTTACGTCTTTGACAATTACGGAAACGAGTTTTACCTGCGAAACCGCTCGGGCATCGGCCTGGAACTGCTGGAGCAGGAGAGCTGGTACCAGGACGCGCTGGCGCGTCAGGGGGCGTATGTGTTTTTTCTCGACCGGCACGGGGGCGAGGAAAACACGACCATCGGCATTGCGCGCAGCATTGTGAACATCTATGACCGGCAGAGCTACGGCGTGGCGCTTGTTGAGATCCCCTACAGCATTCTGGCTGAGACGATCTATGGCGGCAACGGCAAGAGCAATCTGCAGCAGGGCGCGATCTTCATCGGCGACGAGCAGGGCAACCGGATCTACGCCACCCAGTCGGACGATCCCTACCGTGATATGGGCGCGGACGAGATCCCGCCCGCAGGAACGGCGCAGACGCGGGTGTTTACGGCGGACGGCGAGGAGATCATCCGCATTACGTGCGTCTCAGCGAAGACCGGCTGGCGATATGACTATGTGTGCGAGATGAAGTATCTGATGCGTGACATGGCGCAGCTCCAGTCGATCATGACAGTGCTGGTGCTGTGCGTGCTGCTTGCGGCGGTGTGCTTCCTGATCGTGTTCTCGCACAGGACGTTCCGGCCGCTCGGCGAGCTGGTCTCGGCCATGCAGCAGGTGAAGGAGGGACGCTACGCCGTAAAGGTGGAGACGGAGTCAAACGACGAGTTCCGCTACCTCGGCCAGACCTTCAACGACATGGCAAGCAGCATTGAAGAGCTGATCCAGAAGGTCTATTCTGCGCAGCTGATGCAGAAAGAGGCGCAGCTTGAGGTGCTGCAGCAGCAGATCAACCCGCATTTTCTTTATAACACGTTTGAGACGATGCGCGGCATCGCGCTGTCGGAGCATAACGAAAAGGTGGCCGACATCGTCAAGAATATCTCCGAGTTCATGCGCTACAATATGTACGGCGCGGACGGCAGCACGTCGCTTCAGATGGAGCTTCAGCACGTGACAAATTACATCCGGATCATGGACTATCGCTTTGACGACAAGATCCGGTTGACGATGGAGATCCCGGAGCAGATGCGCGCGCTGTCCATGCCGAAGTTTACGCTTCAGCCGATCGTGGAAAACGCAGTGCTGCACGGCTTTACGGAAAAGAGGGCGGACTGCGAGATCTGCATCAGCGGGCAGGTACAGGACGGCGCGGCACGGCTCCGGATCGTCGACAACGGCTGCGGCATCGCTGCGGACGCGCTGGAAAAGATCAACGCGGATCTCAAAGAGCCGTTCCAGCCCGGCCAGCCGCGAAACGGCCGTGTCAGCATCGGGATCTATAACGTCAACAGCCGTCTGAAGCTGAATTACGGCGACAAATACGGCGTCAGGATCTTCAGCGAGGTCGGCGTCGGAACCACGGCAGAGATCGAATTCCCGGCCGTGATGCAGAAGCCGGGGGCTGACAGCGCGCTGCGGCTGCGGATGAAAAAAGCGGAACAGGAGGATGCGGACTCATGAGAGTTGTCATTGCAGACGACGAAAAATTCGTGCTGGTCGTGCTGAAAAGCGCGCTGCGATCCGTCCGCTTTCCCATCGAGATCGTGGGCGAGGCGCTGGACGGCGACGATGCCTACCGGCTCTGCTGCAAGAAAAAGCCGGATCTTTTGATCACGGATATCTGTATGCCGCGCAAGGACGGACTCGATTTGCTTGCAAAGCTGCGCGAGACGCAGCCGGAGCTGCCGGTGATCATCTACAGCGGTTTTGACAATTTTTCCTATGCGCAGAAAGCCATCCACTACGGCGTGGAGGAATATCTGCTCAAGCCCATTGACGAGGAAAAGCTGGAGCGCGCGATCTCTGATGTGATGCAGCGGCGGCAGATGCGTTCGCTGCGCGACAAGACGCAGAGCCGCAGCCGCCTGCTTCGGCGCTGCCTGGAAAGCATTGCGCCGGGGGTGCGGCAGGATGCGCAGCGCACCGGAAGCGGCGGCGAGGACGAACAGCAGTTTTTATCCGGCGCAGCGGAGTGTACGCTGTTCATGCTGGCCGTCCCGGGCGAGCGGGAGATCTGCGAGACGCAGTGGCGCGTCCGGCTGACGGAACGCGCGCCGTATGCGCAGCAGTTGGACGCGGATGGCCGGCTGACGATATTGGAAGAAAAAAGCGCCGCCGGCTCCGTCCGGCGCGCGGCGGACGAGATCTGGGGCGCGGGAGGCTATCTTCTTTACGCGCAGGAGCTTTCGGCAAAGGCGGACGGCGTGCAGGGCATGCAGCGCCTGTGCCAGGCGCTCCGGCGTGCGGACGACGCGATACAGAGCTATTTCTATGACGGCGCGCTCCGCGAGGGCGCGGCCTTTGACGACCGGCCGGAGCAAAAGGAGGCGGAGCAGTTTAACCGCGCCTACGCCGAACGGATCACAACGGCGATCCTGCTCGGAAAGAAGGACTACCTGACCGCGCTCCTGCGCGACTATTGGCAGGACCTTCTGAAGGCGTATCCGGAGGGGAACCCGCGCTGCCTCAAGCGCGCGGCGTGGGAGCAGATGAACCGACAGATGGCGGCGCTGAAGCTGCCGTGGGACGGCTGCCCGCAGGCCGCCGCGGCGCATGACGCGCTGACGCGCCTTCTGACGGCGGAGCAGGTGCTGGAACAGCTTCTGCTGTGCGGCACGGGCATTTTGGAGCTGCAGAAGAAAAGCACGAGCGCAAGTCCCGAGGAAAATCTGCGCGAGGTGATCGACAAGTACTTGCGTGAGCATTATCGCGAGGATATCTCGCTGGAGCAGCTGGCGGACTTTCTGCATTTTAACCCCAGCTATACGAGCGACCTGTTTAAGCGCATTTTCGGAAAGCCGTTTGTCTCGTATCTGACGTCCATGCGCGTGGAAACGGCAAAGGTGCTTTTGGAGCGCGGCAAGTTTAAAACGTATGAGATAGCCGAGCACGTGGGCTATCAGGACGAGAAGTATTTCTTCAAAACGTTCAAAAAGGTGACCGGCTTTACGCCGAAGGAGTACCGAAAGCGGCATCTGAAATAGAGAAAGCCGTCCGTCCGGATCCCCTGGGGGCAAAGGACGGACGGCAGGATCAGAAGGAGACGAACACAGATGAACATCCTGAAAAAAATCCGGGCCAAGCAGGCAGATCTCTTTGCGCCGCCGGTCGCCATCGCGTTTCTCGGCGACAGCGTAACGCAGGGCTGCTTTGAGGTATATCTGACGAGCGAGGGCGCGGTGCAGACCGTGTTTGAGCCGGAGAGCGGCTATGCCGCCGATGTGCGGAAGCTGTTTGCGCTGCTGTATCCGGGCGTGCCGGTCCAGTTTATCAACGCCGGCATCAGCGGCGACAACGCGCCGTCGGGACTGCAGCGGCTGGAACGCGACGTTCTGGCATATCATCCCGATCTGACGGTGGTGTGCTTTGGGCTGAATGATGCGTGCCGCGGCGATGAGACGCAGGAGGAATACGCATCGGCGCTGGACGGAATTTTTACAAAACTGAAGGAGGCAGGCTCGGAGATCATTTTCATGACGCCGAACATGATGAACACGCGTCTGAGCGAGAAGCTGACGGTACCGGAGATCCGCGCCGTGGCGGAGGATACGCTGAAGATCCAGCTGGACGGCAGGCTCGAACGCTATCTGGACGCGGCCAGAGAGGTCTGCACACGGCAGGGCGCTGCGGTGTGCGACTGCTATGCCAAATGGAAGCTGCTCAGCCAAAACGGCGTGGATACCACGGCGCTGCTCGCCAACGGCATCAACCATCCCAGCCGGGAGATGGCATGGATGTTTGCCTATTCGCTGCTGGAGACGATGATGCGCTGAAGAACCAGAAAAACGCCGGACGCATGAATTTCATGCGTCCGGCGTCAGTCTGTCAAAAAACCCCGCAAAAGCGTCTTGAAATCTGGTATAATAGAGAAAAAAGCGAGGTGCGGAAATGGAAGAACGAAGGAAAGATGCACGGCGTGAGCCGGTGATCGTGGATCTGGAGGCGCTGGTACCGGAGGATCATCTGCTGCGGAAGATCGAAAGGGTCATGGATTACGAGTGGCTGTATGCGTTGCTGTCGCCATATTACTGCCATGACAACGGCCGTCCGGGGATCGACCCGGTGGTACTGATCAAGATGGTGCTGATCCAGCACCTGTTCGGGATCGCGTCGCTGCGGCAGACGTACCGGGAAATACAGGTGAACGTCGCGTACCGCTGGTTCCTTGGATATGGGCTGCTGGAGCAGATCCCGCACTTCGCAACGGTGAGCTACGCCTTCTGCAAGCGCTTCCCGGATGAAGTGATCAGCGAAATTTTTGAACATATTCTCAACAAGGCGCTCAATAACCGGATGGTCGATCCGAGCATGGTCTTCATCGACGGTACGCACATCAAGGCCAGTGCCAATAAGAAGAAGTTCCAGAAGGAGCAGGTCAGAAAGGCAGCGAAGATCTACTCCGGTGAGCTTCGCCGGGAGGTCAATGCAGAGCGCGAAAAGCTGGGGAAGAAGCCGATCGAGGACGATGACAACAACAATCCGCAGAATCCCGGCGGCGGAGAAACGGCAGAAAAGACGGTCTCCACAACAGATCCGGACTGCGGAATGTTCGTAAAAGGAGAGCATGAACGGCAGTTTGCGTATGAGGCACATACAGTCTGCGACAAAAGCTGGTTTGTTCTCGGTGTGGAGGTAACGGCAGGAAACGTCCACGACAGCGTGGCATGGGATGCTGTGTATGATGAAGTCACAAGGAAATTCAATGAAGTAAAGTTCGTCACAATGGACGCGGGCTACAAGACCCCGTGGATTGCAAAGAAAACGCTAGAGGACGGGAGCGTCCCGGTGCTTCCGTATACAAGATACACCGGGCGGCAGGACAGATACAAGCCTTGGGAATATACCTACGATCCGGCGAATGACACCTATACCTGCCCACGGGGCGGGATCCTGCGGCACACTACGACGGACCGGGATGGAAAGCGGACCTACCGAAGCACGCCGGAGCAGTGCAGAAGCTGACCGTGCAAAGCGAAATGCGGTGCAAATGAAAAGGGGCAGAAAGTCCATATGACGCACATCTGGCAGGAGTATCTGGATCTAGTGGAGCAGATACGAAAAACGGATCGTGCGAAAGAAATTTACGCACAGCGCAAGGAAACGATCGAACGGGTCTTTGTGGACGCGAAGGAAAGACACGCGATGCGTTATACACACCACCGAGGCCTGGCCGCTGTCACACGATGGGTCAGGCTTAAATTTGCTGCCATGAATCTCAAAAAACTGGCGGTATGGAGTTGGAAAAACTCCATTTGTACTTTCGTTTTCGCTTATTTTTCTCCAAATTACAAAAGAACCCCCGCTTTCGTTTCCTGAAAGCAGAGGGTTCTTTGACAAGTTGCCCTGCTGCAGAAATTCTGCAGCAGGGGTCGTTTGTTATATGTCGATCTGTACGATAAACTGATTTGCAGTTAACTGAATATGCTCGACAGGTATAGGGACCGGCGGGACCGGGAGCGTCAGCATGGCTTCCTGTGCCTGCTCTTTGATGCTGGCAATTCCCTCGGCCATGTTGGACGCTTCTGCGTCTATGTCTGGGAAATCGATCAGGTCAAACAGGAGCAAGCCGTTGTCCTCCGTTGTAACGACCAACGGATACACTGCGCTCTGCGGCTGCGCGGTAAAAAGATCGCCGAGAAGGGCTACAGCTTCCTGTTTGTGCCCATCCAGTACATGTGCATAGGTGTCCAGCGTGAAGGATACGGAGTAGTGACCCATGATTTCAGACAATGTTTTTGGATCCATACCCTGTTCCATCGCTCTGGAGGCGAATCTGTGACGAAGCGCATGGAAGGTGAAGTGGCAAAGTCCGCTCGCCTGCAGGATCTGATGGTAATAATCCTTGAATGTACGCGGTTCGATCATTCCGCCAAGCGGATTTGTCACAATGTAGCCGCTTGCATTGTACTGATCTCCGGCAAGCTCTGCATCCTTCTGCTGGACATACTGCCAGCCCTGCAGCTCCTGAAGAACGGCAGGCAGAAGCGGGATCGCACGAATGGAATTTTGACTTTTCGGTGTCTGGATCACAATTTCCGTCGTGGGCTCTCCGGGCTGCAATGGCCGCTTCATTTTGTTCAGCCGGTTCAGCGTCCGGCGGACATGCAGAATACCGGCGCGGAAATCAATATCCTCCCAGCGCAGGCCAAGCAATTCCCCAAGCCGCAGGCCGGTAAAAAGAACGAGACGGACAAACACGCCGTAGCGGTGCTGATATCATAGGATCTTCAGCGGTACAAATAAAGTGACGTATGAAGATGTTCGACGCGTTTATACTTTCCCAGAAACATTATTTGCAATGAATATGCTGCAATGCTATGCAAATGGCGCTGTGGTATTCAATGCAGAACATCCATTCTATTGCACGGGCGTAAATGATAAAGCGTCGTGGGCCCTTAAAGAATCTATCCTGCCAGCTTTTCGCTATATCACTGAAAAGCCAGCAGCGTCGAGAGACGCTGTAGCTGCCGAAATCAAAGCGGGAATCTTCACTAGCAATAAAACGTACTTACCGCAGAATTATGCAGCAGGCCTATATGGAAATACTTCGGATACGAATATTCTACAGTATAGTGGCCGCTACCGTGTTTTGCCGCTTTTCACTAATCGTGTTCAAGAAAGTGATGTTCCTGCTCACATTTGGAACAACAAATTGTACGTGAGTGACTTCAACGGGAAGACAGATGCCTATAAGCAGGGGAAGCTGAACCCATTGTATCCAGAAGTGTCAACAGGCGATGCATTTGTAGAGACGTTGCTTGGCGGGAATGAACGTTGGTTGGTCATGAATAGTTCTTTTAACGACAATACAAATCAAACGGCTGGTATTATTCCCGCAACTGCCGCTTTTGCATCTTCGATGAATTTCACGCTCACACCGCATACATACTTAGTTGTAGAACAAGATACAGATAGTCTTAGCATTGAGTTGAACAATTTCCGAACAGACAAAGACGAGCTATGGGTTGCCGGGAAGAGCTCTAATCCCGATTGGACTTCCTATGGTACGGACTGGAATGGAGACAACAAACTGTATGTGCAGGAATACATGAATTACCACATAGACAATCCAAAGCTTGATAAACGCGATACTGAGAGATATGATCTTCGTGACACTGTCATCTCACTTAGCGTATCAAACCAGCCTACTCTATCGATCGAATTTATCGGAAGCGGTAGTACACAGCACACCTATACAGAGTCTTATGTGGATGGGATTTATACTCTAACCATTACTCATAATGGACGGGTTAAGGTGACTTTAACGTAACTCTTGCATCGTTTTGATTTCTTTTCTGTGTTTGCCCTCAGCTAGAGTTGGCCCTTCAAGCTGCGCCGTGGTGTCACGGCGCTGGTGACAGCAAAAGTGCGGACGTTCCCCCTGGCGGGGAGCGTCCGCTTTGCTATTTGTCCTCATTTATAATGTATAAGTTCGACGTGCAGCTTCCGTTTTCACGGTGGCGGCGTTGGCGCTGGATGTAACCGGCGTGTTCCAGATCGTTCAGTGCTCTTTGCACTGTGCGCGGCGAGAGGTGCAGGTCACGGGCTATCGTCTTGATGCCCGGCCAGCAGCTCCCGCCGCCTGCGCGGTCGCGGAGGTACATATAGACTGTCCGCGCCCGGTGCGGCAGGTCAGGATCGGCGTAGATTTCACCGAAGAAGCTCATTTTTCGCCGTAGCTGCTCATATAGTCATCCGCTTTCGGCGTTGAAACCGACTTCGGCTGGGAATACAGACTTTTCTTGATATTCATCAGCAATTCCTCCTTTCCTGCGTAGTAGACCTCGCGTTGGGCGCGTTCCGGCACCTGATATGGCTTTTCAAACGCGATTCCCCATTTGAAATATAATTGCAGCTTCGTGCGCATCGGATGCGTGCCGGTTTTCATGACAATGAAGTTGCCCTTCGGGAGATTTTTCAGTTCATCCGGAGAGAGCAATGCGCGCTCTGCCATCTGCAAGCTCTGGCTTGTATTGTCCTTTCCCTTGCTGACGGAACCGGTCAGAACAGTCCGGCTGCCGAGGGCTTTGGACAGCGTTTCTGCCGTCTGGCTGTTGGGTGCAAACCCACCGAAGATGGTGTCCTGACAGTTATCACCTATAATTTCCGCGCCTTCTTTTCCGTAATTTTTTTCGAGCTGCGCAAGGCTTTGGATGATCGGCACGAGCGTCAGCTTGCGGCTTCGACCCGCGGAAAACAGCGGCAAGATGTCAAAGGGCGGCATCGTGCCAAGCTCGTCGCAGTAGAACACAACGCGGTTTTGCAGCTTGCCGCCATGCTCATCCGCCACGGAAAAAAGTTCACGCGAGAGGTTTTGAATCATCAGACCCGCCATAAAGTTTTTGGTATTGTCTTCCTCCGGAAGTACAAGGAAAATCGCGGATTTCTCGGCGGCAAAGTGTTCCGCATCGATGGCACTGTCAAAACAAAGCACCTGCTCCAGCTCGGAATCCAGAAAAGCATTCAGCCGGGACAGCACTGTTGACATGACCGATGCCATGCCCTGTTCCGACGTGTTGAGCGCGGCGCCCGCGAACCATCTGGCTTTGTGCGTCGAGGGAAGGTTGTCCATCAAGATTTGAAACCCTGTTTTCTTGCCCTGTCCGCTGGGCGCGAGAAGCTCCTGCACCAGTTTGAAGACAGATACGATGTGCCGCTTTTCGTGACCGGCACTGTCAAGCGGAACATACTCGGCAAGGAGCAGAATAACCGACGTGAGGAGGCCCTCGGCGGCATCGTAAAAGAACGCATTCTGCCCGCGATCCTGATCGTCGCCGCCCGGATTGACGATGGTTTTGGCAAGAATCTTTGCGTATTTTTCTGCTTTGGCTCTGGCGGCAAGGTTGTCCGGATGCTCCCGCGCAATGTCCATGTAGCGGTTAATCAGCGTCAGCAGATTGCTCCCGTCCGAGCGCGTCGGGTTGCGCAGATCGATCACGGAAACGCGGTAGCCGTAGTATTTTTTCGCAATCGTGCCGTAATTTCGTGCGAGGTCTCCCTTGGTGTCGAGCGCCAAATAGCTCATGCCGCTGGCGCAGGCAAACTCCAAATTGGGATACAGAAAAAACGCGGTTTTGCCGACACCGGATGCGCCGATCATGAGGCAATGCACATCGTCGCGGTCCACCAACGCTTCCAATCGCTTGCCGCGCTGCACACTGCCGAGGACCAACCCCTGCACAGTCGGGCGTTTCTTCCCGGCACGCCATGATGCAACGTCAAAGGGAACCGTGACGTAGGCTTTTCGGATCTCCTGATCCGTTGCCCAACGCGCGGTTCCGTACTGGCCGTCGCCAACGGTTTTAGACTTGATGTTGTTTAAGGAGTAGTTGTTGGTAAGAAGCGAAAGCAGAAGAATGAACAATGCACCCACCACGCCGAGTATGATCAACGGAGTCATAGACTCAGGCATGGGGCTAAATCCTCCTTCTGTCCGTGGAGAAGATCGTCGTTCCAATCTTTCAGTTCCGGTACAAGCCGCTCTGTCATGACGCCGCGTTCGCGTAATTGTTCTGCCATCCGCTCACTTGCAGCGTGACCAGCTTTATCATTGTCCAAACACAGATAGACGATCTGCGTATCCGGTTTCAGCATTTGCATCACCGGAATTGGGGACGTGCCGCAGCAGGCGACGTAGCTATGCTCCTGCCACTGGTGCGGGTTCATGGAGATGTACGACAACATATCAATGGGAGCCTCGAACACATAAAGGCTCCCATCCGTGCCGTTGTAATGAAAACTGTAGCGCGGATCGCTCGACTCGACGTTCAGACGAAAGGCTTTGCCGAAGCTGTTCGTGCTGCGCAGATGCGCGTGGCGCGGGCAGCCGTCCTCGTCGGTTCCGATGAACACGGCGTTGTGATGCGCCGCGTCCTCGTAGAGCAGCTTCTTGCGAGCAAAATAGGAAACCGCATCCGCGTCCAACCCGCGCGTTTTGAGGAGATACGCGAACACGCGGTGCATATTTGCGTTTGGAACAGGCGGTGCGAAGGGCTTTTGCTCAGTCTGCTCCTGTTTTTTTGCCTGCGGATAAACCGGCTCCATGCTCTCGCCCAGCAGCATGGACATGGCTTCAACGTAGCTTTTGCTGTAATATTTTTGTATAAAGCTGACGGCTCGACCGCCTTCGTTTGATGCATGATCGAACCACTCGCAGCCGCGAACCGTGACGCTGTGATCGCTGGCAAGCCTCTTTTCACGGCCGGATTTGATGAGCTTTTCTCCTTGCTGGAGGAGAAATTCTTCGAGGTCAACGGTCGCGGCGCGTTCTTTTTGTTCTGGCGTAAATTCTATGTACTGTGCCAAAATGCACCTCCTGTTATTGTAATGTCTGACCGTAATTTTGTTCGTGGTCATCCTGCTTATGCCCCATTGCCAGCCGCTTTTGCATGAGTTTTTTGCGGCGCTTGGAGTCGATGCGGATGCCCATTGGGTTGCTGGGCGGCGCAGCATTCTCGCGGAAGATTTGTCCCATCTGGTGAAACAGGCGGATGGTTGAATTCAGAAGATATTCGGATGAAAGCCGTGCATGATGAGAAGCTGCGGATGAAGTATTTTCATCTGCAAGCGTCGGATTTGCAGAAGCGCCTGTAGAAGTTTCTTCCGAAGACGGTTCTTCCGCCTGTGAAGTCTCCTGTTCTGAGGTTGCCTGCGCCTGCTCCATCTGCTGCCGCAGGCGTTCCGCTTCCTGAATGATCGCGTTCTTGATGGCTCGGAATTCTTTCTGCTGCGAGAGCGGATTGTGCTGCCGGGGTCGGTTTTTGTAGTAGCCCTCCAGCGTATCACGCACCCCATTCCAGACGGAATAATACGCCGCCACCTCCGGCAGCGTTTCGAGTTCATCCACGATGGAATCCACCATGTCCTTGAGCGGCTTTTTGAGATAGGCGTACTGCTTTTTTCCGCTGACCGTGCGCAGTTCCAACGCAAGCTCCAACAGTTTTTCTTGGATAGATGCGGGCGGATCAGAGACAGATTCCATTCGATCAACCAGATCGTGCATGACCACCCGCGCAGCTTCTGTCACGTCCTTGTAAGCCGCATCCTTCCGAATATAGAGATTTTCCAACTCTGCCTGAAAGATGCTGTTGGTCATTGCAGAGCGCAATTTCACGACAGCATCCCGTTTCAAAACCGTCTCCTGATCTGTCCAGATCATCATGTGAATATGCGGGTGCGTATCCGCATCGTGGTAAGCTGCGTACCAGTGCAGTGCCGACGCTGGAATATGAAACGCTTCCGCAAACTTGCTCTGCTGGCGCACGAGCAGCTTTTGCCATGCGGCGGCACTGTTATAACCAAGCCGTTCCGCGTCCTCGCGATGCAGGGAATAGATGATCGTCCAGACGTTGCCGTCGTGCGCGGTCAAGTCGTGCATCGCCGCAGTCAGCTCCGTATTTTCCTGCCGACCGAACAGACCGTGTGCGCCATGCTTTTCCGCACCGGGGCGCGTTGCAATATAGCGCAGATAGCCGTTTTCGGATTGAAGATTCTGCATATGTGAATCCAATGCCGCAGAAATGAGCGCCGACGCGGTATGCAGCGTCGGCGCTTGTTTATAGTCCTCATACTCGAAAGAATCCCGCATATCCGGGAAGTCCTTGAGTAATTTAGAGACCATCTCTTTCTGCTTTTCGGTCGCTGATCCCTTGCCGGTCAAGACTTCGACGCCCTCGCGCGTGGCGATATACTTCATGTAACCGCTTGCGCTTTTACGGCTGATGAAGCCTGTTTTTTGTATCAGTCGCGCCATCTGTTACAGTCGACTTTGCTGCCGAAGCACCTCTGGGAACGAGATCTGGCCGTTCGTCCGCAGCACCTCCTGATAGCTTTTTCCGCGCATCTGCTGGTACGTCTGCGCGTCAATATCCGTGTCCGAAGCGAGGATGTGATTGCAGACATTTTGCTCGACAGCCTGTTTGAGAAGCAGCTTGCCGATCCGGTCACCGAACATACTGAGGATGGCTTCGAGCGTTTCACCAAGGATCTTCGGCAGGAAGTCTCCGGCATACTCGCTTTGCAGATAGCCACAGTAGAACAGAATCGCTTTTTCGATGAACTCGCTCTGGCTGTTACATCCGTCCTGCCGGTAGAGACATTCGACCATCGCTTTGGTGTCCGGCATGAGCCAGAGCGGGAATTTGATTTTCTTGTTTGCCATGCCAATTTTCCTCCAATTTTGTGCGCAACCCCGCTGTTTTCCTTGAAACAGCGGGACTATCTGCGCTTCCGACCCCAACAGGGCTGTTTTTGCCCTCTCAACAACCCCTGTCCGAAAGTCCCAAACTGCCCGCACTGCGGGCAGATGTGTCTGCCAAGGTGCGCGCACGACACCTTGGCTTTCTCCTGCTTCGCCGCTTGCGGCTCTGTTTTCTGCCGGAAGCTGCCTGCAGGCTTGCTTCTTCTGCGTTTGCTGTTTCCGCAACGCCCCCGCACGTCGGCGCAACGTCCGGTTTTGCGGCTTCTGGCGGGTACGCGCTCGGCTGTGTCCGGA
>ERZ780207.644-NODE-644-length-35774-cov-11.040735_pt1 | contig 35774 bp, 40 predicted proteins | sample MGYA00510977_ERZ780207 | MGnify/ENA primary metagenome ERZ780207 (study PRJEB29588, sample SAMEA2151383) | human gut metagenome | biome: human gut; feature: human-associated habitat; material: faeces | place: Denmark | collected 2008/2010 ...
GTTGCGAATTCGCCGCAGATTACCGTAAAAACGGTGCAATCTGCCGGGTCGATGTGGGCATCGGCCCCTACAAAAAAATCGTCGGTGTTCTTGCGAACACCGACGATTTTGGTGCGAGAGATGAGACTTGAACTCACACGACGGTTGCCACACGCCCCTCAAACGTGCCTGTCTACCTATTCCAGCACTCTCGCATACAATTTCCGATTGCTCAGTTATTATACTCACAGCTTTTGTATTTGTCAAGTGTTTTATTTCTTTTTGGCCGGATGTTCCATCACTTTTTTACTTGCGCTTCGTCCCGATATCTGGTATAATACCAGCTGTATGTATACTAAGGAAGGCGGGCGAGGCGGTTGCCGAAGTTTTTTGTTTCGCCGAACGATGTGCGCGGAAGCTTTTTGACGCTTGACGGAGAAAACGCAGCGCATGCGAAGGTTCTCCGGCTCAGGCGCGGTGACAGCGTTCTCGTCTGCGACGGCTGCGGGACTGACTACCGCTGCACCGTTTCTGACATCTCTCCCCAGCAGGTATGTCTGGTCGTAAACAGCACGGAAGCCTCCGGCGCGGAGCCGCTGGTCGCCTGCAGCGTCTATATGGCTTACGCGAAGGCCGACAAGCTGGAGCATGTGATTCAGAAGGCAACCGAACTCGGCGCGTATGAGATTGCAGCCTTTCCGTCCTCCCGCTGTGTGCTGAAGCTTGATGCAGCCTCGGCTGAGAAAAGGCGCGAGCGCTGGCAGAAAATCGCCGCGTCCGCCGCTGCGCAGTCGGGTCGGGGCCGAATCCCGCAGGTGCTCGTGCTGCCGTCGTTTGAAGACGCCGTGCAGCGTGCAGCCGGATGTGAGTTGGCACTGTTTCCGTATGAAAACGAGCATGCGCTTTCCCTGCGTCGCGCCATCGGCAGCGCGCAGGCAAAAACCGTCTCGATCATGACCGGGCCCGAAGGCGGATTTTCCGACGAAGAGGTCCTGTTTGCACAACACGCCGGACTTCAGGTTTGTACGCTCGGCCCGCGCATTCTTCGCTGTGAGACTGCGCCGCTGTGTGCGCTCAGTGCCGTTCTGTTTGCCGCAGGCGCGCTAGACTGACACGACATCTATACAGTGTATAGGAATTTTGAATCAAAGGACAGAACAGAATGATGACAAAGAACAAAACTGCTGCAAAAAAGACGGAGGATCAGTCCGTTGTCTATAAAGTCCCCGCCGCATTCGTGCTGATGATCGTTGTAATTTACGCGTTTTGGAAGCTTGGCGGCTATTACAGCACCGTAGAGGGCTTTACGGCGCTTTATCCGATGTTCTGCGTTCAGCGGTATGTGTTTCTGGCGCTGACCGCCGCTGAGCTTGTGCTGTGCGTTCTGCTGAAAAACGGGCTTGCGCGGACGATCTGCCGCTACTGGCTGGCGGCGTTTGCGCTGCTGTTCGTCTCGAGCCTGATCCTGTCCATCTTCTGGACAGGCAACATGATCGTGATCTATCTGCTGCATGCGCTGGTTTACTGCCTGTATATGGTTTGGCAGCTTTATCATTCCGAATTTTTCACCTTCTCGCTGGTCACAGCCTCTGCAGGTGTTGTATTCTATCTCATCGCCCGCACCTCCTACATGGCAAACCGCATTGTGGGCAGCATTCTGCTGGCGCTGATTCTGATCGGCACGGCGCTCACCGTGTTCCTGTGCGCAAAAAATCGCGGCAAACTCAGTCTTGACGGCCGGACGCTGCGGCTGTTCCCGGACGGGTTTAATCCGCTGCTGTTCTACTTCATCTGCGTGCTCTGGGCTGTCGTGCTGGCTGCCTGCCTGCTTTTCGGCTCCGGCTTCGCGTTCTATGCCATGTTCGCGGCCATCGCCGTCGAACTGATCGGTGCCGTCTACTATACCTTCCAGCTGAAATAAAAATCCGCATAGGCACGCCCTCCGCTCCGTAAACATGGAACGGAGGGTGATTTTTTGTTTTCTGGCCGTCAGATCCTTAAAAATACGCTGCTGTTGACCGCTGCGGCGCTGCTGCTGCGGTTTGCGTCCATGCTGTTTCAGGCGCATCTGGCCGGACGTATCGGCGCGGAGGGGCTGGGCGCAGTGCAGCTTCTGCTGTCCGTATCCGCGTTTGCCACGACGCTGGGGCTGGCCGGAATGCGCGTGGCAGCTTCCTGTCTGTGCGCACAGGCGCACGGCAAGCGGGAACCGGAGCAGGTGCAGCTTGCCGCCGCGCACTGCCTCGGCTCTGTGCTTGTAACCAGCACACTTGCGGCGGCAGGGCTTTATTGTGCTGCGCCGCTTCTGGCGGAACGCATTCTGCATGAGCCGTCGGCAGCCAGAAGTCTGCGCCTGCTCGCGGGACTGCTCCCAGCCGGCTGTGCAGGTTTGGTGCTGGGCGGGTATCTGACCGCAGTAGGAAAGGTCTGGCAGCTGACCGCCATCGATGCTGGCGAACGCGTTCTGGGACTGGGCTTGAGTTTGCTGCTGCTGCGTTTTGTGCCGCAGACCGTGTCCGGGGCCTGCTTTGCACTGCTGGGTGGGGAACTGCTGTCGTCTTGCGCGGCAGACGCGGCGCTTTACGCGCTTTACCGGCAGGGATGGCGCGGTATCCGGCAGACGCATGCACCCAGCATGGCCCGGCGTGTGTGCGCTCTGGCAGCACCTTTGGCGCTGAACGATCTGCTGCGCGCAGCGCTCCGGGCGCTGGAGCAGTTTCTCATTCCTTGGGGCCTGACGCGTGCAGGTGCAACACGGCTGAGCGCGATGGCGGCGTATGGGACGGTCACGGGCATGGTGTTTCCCGCGCTCATGCTGCCGTCGGCGTTTTTGTACGCACTGGTCGATTTGCTGATCCCGGAACTTGCCGCCTGCCGCGCGCAGGGCCGCCGAGAACGACTCGCCTCCGTAACCGGGCAATGTCTGCGGGCAGGGCTGCTGTTCGCAGGCTTCACGGCAGGACTGCTGTTCGCGCTGGCTGAGCCGCTTACCGCGATTTTATACCAGAGCGAACAGGCCGGTCAGCTTTTGCGCGTGTTTGCGCCGCTGGCGCTGGTCTTATACATGGATGCGCTGACCGACGGGATGCTGAAGGGACTTTCCGAGCAGGTCGCAAATGTGCGTTACAACACGTTTACCTCGGCGCTGGATGCGGTGCTGCTTATGCTGCTCCTGCCGCGCTGGGGGCTGGGCGGCTACATTTTCGCGTTTACTGCGACGCATTTGCTGAACTTTGCGTTGAGCCTGCGGCGGCTGCTGACCGTTACCGGCTGCCCGCTTCGACTGTGCGCGCCGCTGGGCGTCGGTGCATGCGCCGCAGCGGGCGCGTTTGCGGCGCAGCTGCTGCCGGAGTTAGAAAGCATTCCAGCACTGCTGCTCCGCACGGCGGTCTTTTTCAGTGTATTTGTGCTGGCCGCGTGTCTCAGCGGAACAGCGGAACACTGTCTGCCGCCGAGCCTGCGCAGTCTGCTGCACCTGCCGGAGCGCAGCAAAAAAACGCAGGCAGTTCGTTGACTTTTCTGTCCAAAGGCCCTACAATCAGAATAGAATCTGAAATAAGGACGGGCTTTTCGATGATTTCTTTCCGCAACGATTATTCCGAGGGCGCGCACCCGCAGGTGCTCGCCGCACTTGAAAAAAATAACCTCATCACGACCTGCGGCTACAGCATGGACTGCTTCTGTGACGAGGCAAAAGACATTGTCCGCGCACGCTTTTCCTGCCCGCAGGCGGACGTGCACTTTATGGTCGGCGGCACAATCGCCAACACGACGGTCATTGCCGCTGCGCTGCGCCCGTGGGAGGGCGTGATCGCCGCCGATACCGGCCACATCAACGTCCATGAGACGGGTGCGATCGAAGCCTCCGGCCACAAGGTCTGCGCCATTGAGGCGCCCGACGGTAAGCTGACGCCGGCGCTTGTGCGCGAGGTCATGCGCCGCCACTGCGACGGACAGGACGAGCATATGGTTCTGCCGCGCATGGTCTATATCTCCGACGCGACAGAACTTGGCACGATCTATACAAAATCGGAACTTTCCGCGCTGCATGACGTTTGCCGGGAGTATGGGCTGTATCTGTTTTTAGACGGTGCACGCCTGCCCGCCGCGCTGGTTGCGGAGGGAAACGATCTGGCCCCGGCGGATTTTGCGAACTACTGCGATGTCTTCTACATCGGCGGCACGAAAAACGGCCTGCTGTTCGGCGAGGCCCTTGTCATCACAAACGACAGTCTCAAACCGCACTTCCGCAACATGATCAAGCAGCGCGGCGGCATGTTCGCCAAGGGCTTTTTGTTCGGGACGCAGTTTAAGGCGTATTTTAAAGACGATCTCTGGCTGTCCATGGCGCGCCACGCCGTCTCGCAGGCACAGCGAATTCAGGCAGCAGCCATCGAAAAGGGATATTCCCTCTATGCCGTCTCACCCACGAATCAGGTCTTCCTTGTCCTTTCCCATGCACAGATCGAGCGGCTGAAGCAGGACTTCGCATTTGAACTGAACGGACATGTGGATAAAGACCACGAGGCTGCGCGCTTCGTCTGCTCGTGGGCGACGCGCCCCGAGGCGGTCGATGCGCTGATCGCGGCTCTGTGATGGACAGGCTTTCTCATCCGTTTCCGCCGCTCTATGACGCGGATTCCCGGATTCTGATTTTGGGTTCGTTCCCCTCGGTCAAATCGCGCGAAGCCATGTTTTTCTACGGCCATCCGCAAAACCGCTTCTGGCGCGTCGTCTCAACCGTGCTGGGCTGCGAATGCCCGCGCACGGTCGAAGAGAAGCAGCAGATGCTGCATACGCACCACATTGCGCTCTGGGACACCATCGCCAGCTGTGAAATATCGGGTTCAAGCGACAGTTCCATCCGCGAGGCTGTCCCGACTGATCTCACGCCGATTTTACAGAACGCACCCATCCGGCAGATCTTCTGCAACGGCACGGCGTCTTATCAGCTTTACTGCCGCCACCAGCAAATGCGAACCGGCCGGACCGCCGTCAAACTCCCCTCTACCAGCCCTGCCAATGCCGCATGGAGTGTTGAGCGGCTTACGCAGGCATGGATGGTGATTCTAGATGCGCTTAAATGAGCGCATCCATACACTAAAAGCGCCCCTCTCCGAATCAGAGAAGGGCGCTTTCTGCTGTTTTATACGCTCTGTACGAACCGGAGGAAGGCCTGCCGGCCCTCCGGGGTGCACTTATAGACGCCTGCGTCCTCCAGCACCTGCATGAAGACCGCGCCGACCTCCTGCTTCAGAATTTCCTCCGCGTTTTCCGGTTTGAACGTGTACCGGGTTTTCAATTCCTCCGCCCAGTCTGCATGCTTCTGCAGCGTCTCATCGGCACGCAGATCCCTGTCCTGCAGGATTGCGTCTTTTAAAAGCGCAAGTTCTCTGTCCAGCCGTGACGGCAGAACGGCAAGTCCCATGACTTCAATCAGGCCGATGTTTTCCTTTTTGATGTGGTGCAGCGCCTCATGCGGATGGTACAGGCCCAGCGGATGCTCCGCCGTCGTCAGATTGTTGCGCAGGACGAGATCAAGTTCAAAATCGTCTCCCCTACGGCGGGCGATGGGCGTGACGGTGTTGTGCGGAACACCGTCTGTTTCAGCAAGAATCATAGCGGATTCATCCGTATAATCGCGCCACGACGTCAGAATTTTGTCTGCCAGCTGGCACAGACGTGCAGAGTCCGGGCCGTTCAGACGCAGCACGGACATGGGCCATTTCACAATCCCGGCGCGAATATCGTCAAAGCCCGTAAACGCGACCGGCTGTTCGACCGGCGCTTTTTCCATGGCGAAGGTATAATGTCCGCCCTGAAAATGGTCGTGGCTCAGAATCGAGCCGCCGACAATGGGCAGATCTGCGTTGGAGCCGAGGAAGTAGTGCGGAAACTGCTTCGTGAAGTCCAGCAGGCGCCGAAACGTCGCGTCCGAGATGCGCATGGGCGTATGCGCTGCATTCAGGACAATGCAGTGCTCGTTATAATAGACATACGGGGAGTATTGCAGATACCAGTCGCCGCCATCCAGCTGCAGCGGAATGATGCGGTGGTTCTGCCGGGCCGGGTGGTTCATGCGGCCCGCATAGCCCTCGTTTTCCGCGCACAGAGCGCATTTAGGGTAGCCGGACTGCGGCGCGTTTTTGGCAGCGGCGATGGCGCGCGGGTCCTTTTCGGGCTTGGACAGGTTGATCGTGATGTCGAGCGTTCCGTATTCGCAATCATACGTCCACTTCTTGTCCTTCGCAATACGGTCACGCCGGATATAGTTAGTATCCTGACTGAAGCGGTAGAACCAGTCAGTTGCTTCGCGCGGAGAGACTTCATAGAGTGTGCGGAAGCGGGTGCGCACCTCATGCGGGCGAGGCGTAAGGGTGCCCATGAGTTTCGTGTCAAACAGATCGCGTGCAACCTGATTGTCCTGACACACACCGCGCAAAACGGCATCGTCCGTCAGAGCCTGCAAAATGTCCGCAAGCGGCACCTCTGCGGGCGCTGCAGTTTCGTCAAAGGAATCCAATCCGAGCGCGTCAAGCAGCGCGTTGCGGCAACAGACCACATCGTCCGGCTGAATCAGCCCCGTGCGCACAGCATATTGGCAGAGCGCAGAAAGATAGGAATCAAGCATAACAGTACCTCTTTTCTGGTTTGCTTTATTATACATAGGAGTCTGCGTGAAAGCAACGTTTTTGCGAAAATCCAGGTGCACCGGCGCATTCTATTGTAATAGACTGTAACAGCCAAAACTTCACGCTATCGGCATGGGTGCAGACAAATTTACAGCTTTCTCGGTGCGGCCAGAGCCCACCTCTACCGAAACCGTGCGTACTTCGTTCACGACATTTCCCGCAGGCGGCTCTTGATCAGGCTGATGGCATAGTACATCGTCTCATAGCGCAGATACTGATCCGCATTCGCGTCCCACAGAACGCGCAGGCGGGGCACAAATTCGTCGTCGCCGTGCCAGAATTGAACAGCGATGCAAAGATCCTCGAAAAACGGCAGGGAAAAGCCCAGATCTGCTCCCGCTATCGGCGTACCGTCGAGGCGCAGGCAGACGCGGCGCAGCCGTTCCGGCTGCCGGTCGTACAGCAGTTCCAGTTCATCCGCGCGGTTCGGCTCCATCAGGCCCCGGTGGACCTGTCCGCCAAAGTCCAGTGTTGTTTTCCAGTCCCCGGCCGCTCTGCGGCCCGGCTTCGCGTCGCAGAGCAGGTCGAAGATCGTAAGCGTTTCGTCAAAGCCGTCCGCCGGAAGCCACGCTTCTCCCTCCCGGCGCGCAATATGCCCGCTCGAACGGCTGACGCGATAATCCTCGCTGAGCAGATGCAGATATAAAAAGTCCGCATCTGTCCGCAGTCCATGCGCTCGCGCGACCGCATCCAGATCGTGTGCGCAGAACAGCTTCCGCGCCTGTTCGGCCTGAATCGCATAGTTGTTTCTCCGCTCCATACGCGTTTCAGCCCTCCCGCAGCGCGCGGTACAGCGCATCCATATCGTCGCAGATAGTTTCAGCCCCCGCACTGACAAGCACATTGCGGTCGCGGAAGCCCCAGCTGACTGAGATGCAGGGCAGGCCAGCGTTTCGGGCTGTCTCAATATCAACCTCAGAATCGCCGATGTAGACGGCGCGCAGCGCCTCAGCCCCCAGCTGCTGAACAACCGCAAAGACGGAATCCGGGCAGGGCTTTTTGCGTACGCCGTCCTTCGCGCCTGCACTCGTGGCCAGAAGTCCCGGGAAATATTGCTCGGAGAGCGTTTTTACGGCATAATCCGGCTTGTTGGAGACGACGGCAGAGACGACGCCGTCCGCCTGAAGTTTCCGCAGCAGGTCCAAAATGCCGGGATACGGCTTTGTAAAATCCACACAATGGACGGCGTAATAGGGATGGAATGCTTCAAAGACTGCGTCGATCTGTGCCTCGCCCGTCCCCGCGGGGACAGCGCGCTCGATCAGCTTCCGAATGCCATTGCCGACGAATGCACGCACCTCCGGAAGCGTTCGGGGCGCAAAGCCCTGTGTGGCGAGTGCATAGTTGAGTCCCTGCCGCAGGTCGGCCAGCGTATCGAGCAGTGTCCCGTCCAAATCAAAAATTGCAAGCTGATACATGATCTGATCCTCGCTTTTGTCTGTATTCGATGCGATTATAAAAGTTGCGACCCGCGATTGTCAATGCTATAATACAGCTATTCTGACAAAGAAGGATGAAACGCCATGGAAATTCATCAGATCACCGATTTTAACGCGCCGGAATTGGATATTTATGCCCGGCTGACGGAAAATCAGCTTGTAAACCGCGCTGACCCGGAAAACGCGCTGTTCGTAGCAGAAAGCCCGCTGGTCATTGGACGGGCGCTGGATGCAGGCTGCGAGCCGGTGTCGTTTCTGATGGAACAGAAGCATATTGAGGGCAAGGGCGCGGCGCTGCTTGCGCGTTGCCCGGACGTACCGGTCTATGCGGCAGAACTGGATGTTCTGACGCAGCTGACGGGATTTCATCTCACGCGCGGGATGCTTTGCGCGATGCGAAGACCAAAGCCGCGCGATCCGGCAGTTCTACTGCAAGGCGCATCGCGCGTGGCCGTACTGGAAAACGTGATGAACCCCACAAACCTCGGCGCGATCTTCCGTTCAGCGGCGGCGCTTGGCATGGATGCAGTACTGCTGACAAACGCGGGCAGTGACCCGTTATACCGGCGTGCCGTGCGCGTGAGTATGGGCACGGTCTTTCAGATTCCATGGGCCTATCTTCCGGAGGACTGGCCAACGCTCCTGCATACACTCGGCTTCTGCACGGCAGCTATGGCCCTGCGGGATGATTCCGTCCGTCTGGACGACGCGCGCCTCGCGGCAGAACAGAGGCTTGCCATTGTGATGGGCACGGAGGGGGACGGGCTTGCAGATGCAACGATCGCCTCCTGCGACTATACTGTCCGCATCCCTATGCACCACGGCGTCGATTCTCTGAACGTCGCCGCTGCCAGTGCCGTGGCCTTTTATCAGCTTGGCCGGGCATGAGAAAAAATGAAAGCCGGAAGTGCATACACGCGCTTCCGGCTATTGATTATGTAAAAACAGGAATTAGTCCTTGATCTCGCGGATAGAGAGGAAGCGAAGCTGGTTGAGGGGCTTTCCAGTCTTGTCTGCGACAATCGCCATGAGCATGGCAGCTGTCTTGTCGGGGACGTCGTGCAGCGCGATCTTACCGGCGGAGCCGGGGGCAGGCGCGTTCTTCGCGGCGGGTGCAACAGGTGTAGCAGTGGGCGCAGCAGCAGGCTCTGCGGCCTTTTTGCGGCTGATGATGGCACCGGCAATCTTTGTGACGCACATCAGAAGAATGAGGCCAAAAAAGACGACAGCCATGCCGAGCACAACAATCAGAGCAGCAGTACCAATGGAGATTTTCTCCATGGCGGCGTTAATCAGAAACATGTTTCTTCCTCCTCACAGGGCGCCGAAGCACCTTGATTTTTCAGAGACAATTATACAGCAGGAACATGTTAATTTGGTGTTAAGGAACAAAAGTAGAAAGGGGCTTGCAAAGCAGAAAAAACATGCTATAATACAGATAGGAAAGTAAACAAGGCGGGTCGGTTCGCCCGGCATGGAACGGATGCCGGAAGCGGAATGGGGTGCAATTCCCCGCGAGTGGGTCACTGTGATGCGCGCATGCCGCGCTCAGTCAGATACGTCAGAACCAGACCTGTGCTCCTGCCGTCACCGGGAGTCTATGGACGATTGAGTTTGTCCGCACGGCTGGTGGCTGTGCGGACTTTTTTGTCTGGCGCTTTTCCTCCCCCGGAAAGCGCCGTCCGGAAAGCTGCACAACCCATGTGCTTTCCGGGCAGTCTGCGCAGATCCCCCTCTGCGGTGTGCTGTCAACAAAAAGAGCCCCCTTCGGCGTTGGGAACCGCCGAAGGGGGATTTTTGCTATGCAAAAACATGGCAAAATAAGAAATGTGCCCTTTCCTTGCCCCTGCGGGGCGACCGGAAATGATGCACAAAACTTCATGCACCGCATTTGTGCATTCCGTGGTACAATGCCCATGCTGAAGTTTTATGTCCAGCAGCGGGAACTGGCCGTCTCCCGCAGGATTTGCTGCATTTGCGGCCACTGCGCTTCCATGTTCGCCGCAAGCCGCAGCTGTGCGCGGCAGCGGTCGAGATTCTGCGTCGGCCGGTCGATCTTGAAATAGACATCACCGTCCAGATAGTCCTTCAAAAAGCGCATGCCAAGTTCAATGGTAATGATCTTCGCGCCGAGCGGCAGGACGTTGATCTCGTTTTCCGTCAGCGCATGCCCGCAGGCATCGAGATATCCTTCCAGATAAGCCCGGTACATGTCAAGCCGCAGGAAGACCTTTGACAGATCTGTCTCATCCTCCGCTGCCGAGGACGCGCCGAAGCGCACTGCGTCGCCGAAATCGTAGGCCGACAATCCCGGCATGACAGTATCAAGATCAAGGACGCTTCTGGCGCGGCCCGTTTGTTCGTCAAGCAGGACGTTATTCAGCTTCGTATCATTGTGCGTCACCCGCAGCGGCAGCGCACCGCTGCGCAGCATCCGGCAGAGCGTGCCGAGTTCCTGTTCGCGGGAGAAAATAAATGTAAGCTCCGGCCCGACCGCTCGGACGCGCCCGCAAGCGTCGGCCTCCACCGACGCGCGCAGCTGGTTGAGCCGGTCTTCGGTGTCGTGGAAGTGCGGAATCGTTTCATGGAGCGTTGCAGCGGGGAAGTCGGCCAGCGCCTGCTGGAACTTGCCGAAGGCGACCGCCGCCTGATAAAAATCGTTGCAGTCGCGCGGCGCTTCAAGACTGAGGCCGCCGGAGATAAAATCATAGGCTCTCCAGAACTCCCCCTGCGCATCGACGGCGTATTTTCTGCCGTCTTTCGCCGGGCAGAGGCAGATCATCTCCAGTCCAATGTCCTTGCGCGCAATAAAGCGCGAAACAGCATCAATGTTCTCGATCAACTCTTCTGGATGCCGAAATGCAACGCGGTTGATGCGCTGGAGCGTATAAACTCTCCCGCTGCTGCAGGTAACACGGAAGGTGCGGTTAATATGACCATTTCCAAACGGTTCGCAGGAGACGGGCGTTCCGTCCAGACAAAACTGCTGTAAGACCTGTTCCATACCTGATCTGACCTTTTCTCTTTGCTGCGTCCCACATGCGGAACGTTCTTTCTATTCTATCCGCTTTGCCCTCGAATTGCAACCTCCAAGACAAAAAACAATAGGAATCCAACCGCAGGCTCCCCAAAAAAGCTCTCCCTTTGGCACAAGGGGCCGATTCCCCCTATCAGGGGGAAATGGCCCGAAGGGCCAATAGGGGTAGGGACGCCGTCAGCGAAGCTGACTGAGGTGGATGCGAACGTTACAAATTTCAGAGCACTTTGAACCTTGCAACCAATCCCCTCCGTCATTTTCTCCGAAAATGCTACCTCCCCTTGTCGTGCGTCGCACGACAAGGGGAGGCTTGGGGGCTTAGATCTTCTTTTTATCCGGCAAGAGATTTGTCATGCTCTTTAAGCTGATGGCGAGCGTGGATGCGTTGTGCAGAAGGGCTGAGGTCGTCGGCGGCAGGAGTCCGGCCACACCGAAGACGATCAGGCCGAGATTGAAGCCGACAATGAAGCGGTAATTGCGGTGGATGCGGCCCATGAGGGCTTCGCTGATTTTGCGCAACGTGACAAGTTCAAACAAATCCTCCGACGCGATGGTAATGTCGGCGATCTCCCGCGCAATGGCTGCGCCGGTCGAAATGGCGACACCTGCGTCGGCCTCAGACAGGGCCGGCGAATCGTTTACGCCGTCGCCAATCATGATAACCGTGCGGCCCGCGGCCTTTTCCCGGCGGATGAACGCCGCCTTGTCCTCGGGCAAAACCTCGGCGTAGAATTCGTCAACGCCGACCTCTTCCGCGACGGACGCGGCGGTCCGGCGATTATCGCCGGTCATCATGACGACCTTGCTGATGCCGCAGGCGTGCAGCGCACGGATGGCATCCTTTGCCTCGGCGCGCAGCGGGTCGTAAATACAGATGACGGCTGCAAGTTCGCCCGCGATGCACAGATACAGGTGCGAATACTGTGCGGGCAAGGAATCGAATTTCTCCTGTTCGCCCTCCGGGATGGTGCAGCCCTCGTCCTCAAAGACGAAGTGCGCGCTGCCGATGAGCACCTTTTTGCCCTCGACCATGCTGGAAATGCCGTGCGCGACGACGTATTGCACCTGCGAATGATATTCCTCATGCTTGAGGCCCTGCTTTTTGGCCTCCTCCACAACGGCATTGGCCATCGAATGCGGGTAATGCTCCTCAAGGCAGGCAGCCAGACGCAGCATTTCCGTCTCCTCATGACCGCCGAAGGGCACAATCTGTGCAACCTTCGGCTCGGCGTAGGTCAGTGTCCCGGTCTTGTCGAACACGACCGTATCCGCCTTCGCCACAGCCTCCAGAAACCGTCCGCCCTTGACAGAAATGTGATAGCTGCTGCTCTCGCGCATGGCCGAGAGCACCGCGATGGGCATGGCCAGCTTCAGCGCGCATGAGAAATCAACCATCAGAACGGCCAGCATCTTCGTCACGTTGCGTGTGACGAGGTACGTCAGCACCGTACCGCCCAGCGTATACGGGACCAGCCGGTCGGCAAGGCGCGAGGCCTTGTCTTCAGCGGTGGATTTGAGTTTTTCTGATTCCTCGATCATGTGCACGATGCGGTCGTACCGGCCTCCGCCGAGTGCCTTTTCCACACACACAACGCATTCGCCCTCTTCTACGACCGTCCCGGCGTAGACATAGCTACCCTCGCGCTTCGGGGCCGGCATGGACTCGCCGGTGATGGATGCCTGATTGACCGTTGCCTCACCGGAGACGACCTTGCCGTCGAGTGGAATAAGATTGCCTGTACGCACGATCATCCGGTCGCCGGGCTTTACGTCGCCGATGGGCACGAGCAGTTCGGTTTCGCCGGACTGGAGCCACACCTTGTCAACGTTCAGCGCCATCGCACCCGCAAGATCCGCGACAGATTTCTTGTGCGTCCACTCCTCCAGAATTTCACCCAGCCGCAGCATGAACATGACGGAGCCTGCGGTGTCGAAATCGCCGCGCACCATCGAGACAGTCACAGCTGTCGCATCAAGCACGGCGACGGAAAGTTTGCCGTGCAGTAGGGCGCTCAGTCCTGCGCGGATATATTTAACCGAGCGGAACAGTGCGATCGCTGTCCGCACCGGAATCGGCAGAAACAGCCTCGAGAACGCGCGGCGGCAGACAGTAAAAACAAGCTTGTCCTCATACTCGCGGTTGAGCGCACGGGACGTATGCTCCGGCAGGCGGGAAAGCGCCTGTTCCGACGTGAACGAGAACGACGCGAGCGCCCGCACGATATCCATGCGCGGGCAGGTATAGGTGATGACCGCGTCCTGTGTCCGATCGAAGACCTTGACAGACACGACGCCGGCAACGCCCTTCAAATCATATTCCAAAAGATCCGCTTCGCGCAGCGACATGCGGCGAAGCGCGAGATGCACGCGCATGCGCCCGGGCGTCTCATGCAGAATGTTACACTTCATATGCTGATTTGTACCTCCGAAAAACAGAAGAGCCGCAAAAACGGCTCTTCCTTTGCATGCTTACGGGTTTACTCCGCGTCCGAAGCGGTATCCTCAATCACCTCGGGCTCAGCCTCAGCTGCGCGGCGGTCGTTGATGGCCTTTGCGTCGGCGTAGACATCATCCGCACCCTCGCGGACGGCCGTCACGGCCTGCATGACGCAGTCCTTGGCGCGCAGGACGGCTGCAGTGGTGTGCGCATAAACGCTCTTTGCCTCCTTGCTGCTGAGGATCTTCAGACCGGCGGTGCCAAACAGAACGCCTGCCGCGAACAAACCAAGATGTTTCATAAAATGTACCTCCTGTTCTGGATTGCTGCCGCACTCAATGTTAGATACGGCTAACAAAAATTAGACACATTTAATTTTCAGCGAGATAATACCACACAGTCCCTGAAAATGCAAGCCCATATCCGTAAAAAAACTATGAATTGTGCGAAAAACGCAGCCCTCGAAAGGGCTGCGTTCTGGTCAGTCAGTCCGCGATCAGCGCGGCCATATCTGCGGCGCTGATCTGATAGACAGCGCCGTCGATTCCGTTTTTCCGCAGCGCATCCAGAACAGCAGTCCGGTCGTACCGGCAGCCGGTAAGCGCACCCGCAATCGTCTCTGCGGAAAGCGTGGAGAAAAAATCTCCCCAGACGGACGCGCTGCGGATCACGCCGCGCTGCACGTCCAGCCGGAACGTGAGTTTGCCGCCTGGGAAGCGGCCTGTGCGTTCAAGATTGAAGCGCGGGTTCTTGCCGTAGATCGCATCCCACGCGGCAAATTTCTCCTGTGCCAGCTGTCGGATGCGCGCATCGTCCTCCGGGGTAACGGCATAGGTATCCGTACTGCCGCGCATCAGATGTCGCACCATACAAGATTTAAATTCCTCAACCGAAAGCTCCCGAGGCAGGTGTTCGGAGATATTCGTCACGCGGTCACGCACGGATTTGATGCTTTTGGAGAGAATTTTATAGGGGTCAACCGTGGTGGACGCGACCATCTGCTCAATGTTCGTGTCATAGAGCAAAGAGCCATGATGCACAATGCAGTCGCCCAGTCGGTACTGCGCGTTGCCGGAAAACTTCTTACCGTCGATCAGAAGATCATTGCGGCCGTTGAAACTGGCATCCGCACCAAGTTCACGCACGGCATCCACGACAGGTCCAATGTACTGGGCAAATTCGATCTGCTGGTCGGGCGAATGCTCGATAAATGTGAATTGCCAGCCGCCGAGATCGGTGTAGATCGTCCCTCCGCCGGACATGCGGCGCACGAGATGAATCCCATGCGCATCGGCATACGGCTTGTTGATCTCCTCGAGAATATTCTGGTACTTGCCGACCATCAGTGTCGGCGTCGTGCGCCAGAAGAGAAAAACCGTGTCGGGCAAGCGCTTTTCGGTGGCAAAATAGTGTTCCAGTCCAAAATTATAGTAAACGTCGGTCGAGCCGGTCTCAATATAAATCATGCACGTCCTCCAGTGCCTCCCACGCGCGGTAGGAACTGCGGGCCAGCGGCGCAGAAGCCACATGCCGGAAACCCTTGCGCAGCGCCAGCTGCTTGTATCGTGCAAAGTCCTCTGGTGTCGCGTAGCGGTCAAGCTTCCAGTGCTTTTCCGACGGCTGGAGATACTGTCCAATGGTCAGAATGTCGCAGCCCGTGGCAAGAATATCGTCCATGAGGACAGAGATCTGCTCGTCCGTCTCGCCAAGGCCGACCATGAAGCCGGTCTTGGTTAAAATCGTCGGGTCTTTTTCTTTTACATAGCGCAGAACGCCCAGCGTCCGGTCATAGCCTGCCTGCGGGCGGACGGCCTTCTGAAGTTCCTTGACCGTCTCAATATTCACATTGAACACATCCGGATGCGCGGCAATGACGATATCGGCAGCCTCATGGCTGCCTTTCATGTCACTCGTCAGCGTCTCGACCGTTGTACCGGGGCACAGCGCGCGGATGGCGCGGACGGTCTTCGCAAAATGCTCCGCGCCGCCGTCCGGCAGATCGTCGCGCGTCGAGCAGGTCAGAACAACATGGCGCAGCCCCAGCTTTTTTGCCGCCTGCGCAACATTTTCCGGCTCGTCCGGGTCAGGGGGCAGCGGCTTGCCGCAGGTGACGTTGCAGAAACGGCAATTTCTAGTGCAAATATCACCCAGAATCATAAACGTGGCGGTGTGCTTCTGGTAGCATTCACCGAGATTCGGACAGTTTGCCGCTTTGCAGACCGTGTTCAGCTTCAGATCGCGCATCAGTTCCGCGACCTCGTTCACAGCCTGTTGGTTGTAGCGGACGCGCAGCCATTCGGGTTTCCGTTCCATTATGCTCTCCCGCCTTTACTTTGTTTCGAGAATTGCGACCGGAGCCAGCGCGTCAACGGTGTCGCCTTCCTCGCACAGCTGCCGGCGCAGGATACCGTCCTCCGTGGCTTCGATCTGATTGACAACCTTATCCGTCTCGATCTCATACAGGGCGTCGCCCTTGTGGATCTCATCGCCCTCGTCCTTGAGCCATGCGCACAGGACGCCGCTCTTCATCTCGGGCTGCAATTTCGGCATAACAAGCTGCTTTTCCATATTTTCAAACGCTCCTTTTCGTTACATCAGACAATCCAATAGTTCTTCCGCCTGTTCGCCCGCAAGCGTCCGGCAGAGGTCCAGAAACAGCGCTGGGTCAAGCCGCGCGCCGTTCAGCATAGCGCTCGCCGCCTGTGCATTGAGCACGTCAGAGCGCACCTCCGCACTGCGCAGCAGACCGTGCTTGGCCTCATAGCGTACAAAAATCGGCTTTCCCGCAAATTCGGCAGTCTTCTCATAGGTAAAAGCCGGAGTCTTCCCCCATGTCCAGTCCCATGAATGATAGGTTCCATCCGCCAGCTGCCGCACCTCAGCCAGCTGCTGCTCCGTCAGCCGGATACACGCCGAGCCGGGCATCAGCAGCTGCTCGGCCAGCCGTCTTGCAAACGTGACGATCTCACAGTCGTCTTTCAGATAGGGCCGCAGATTTGTGACTGTGCAGATGGCCGATTCCGTGCCCTTTGAGCAGAACGCATCGTTTTTCCTGCCGGTCGTGATCTCGTCGAGCAGCGACAGATCAGAATCAAACAGCAATGTCCCGTGGTGCAGGACGCGGCCGCCCGCGATCTTCTGCGCACTGCCGGAGATCTTTTTTCCGTCCACGGCGATATCGCAGGTGCGGTTTTTCTGCGCCGGGATACCAAGGGCATTCAGTGCCCGGATGACCGGCTCCAGGCAGCGGTCGTAGTCAAGCGGCCCCGTCTGGTCGGATATGAGCGTATAGTTGAGGTTTCCAAGGTCATGGTAGACTGTCCCGCCGCCGGACATGCGGCGCACGACGGGAATCCCCCTGTCCAAAAGCGCGCGCACATGCACCTCGCGGCAGATATTCTGATAGCACCCGACGACGACCGCAGGCCGGTTACGCCACAGCAACAGCACGTCCCCCTCGCGGTAAGTGCGGAACACATAGTCCTCAAACGCCTGATTAAAAAACGGGTCATGTGATGTTGTTTCAATTTGAATCATGCGGAAATCCTTCCGTTTCTGATTTCTTTTCTTATCTTATCACAGCTATCCACAAAAAACAACAAAAAAGCTGAAGCTGCCTCTGCCGGCTTTCCTTGGAAGCGTGACGCCTTGGGTACAGGATAATCAGTCAGATCACATACTCATCCGCCGCATCGGCGGTGGTCAGGCTGGAGAGAGGGACGGCATCAAGGCAGGCGGCAATTCTCTCGTCGAGTTGGTTCCAGACAGCAGACAGGCCGGAGGACACTTCGCAGCGCGTAAGCTGCGCGTTCGCGCCGAGGCAGGACAAAGAACCGTCCGCCGCGCGGATGATCTCGCCGACAGAATAATCGGACGGCTCGCGCGTCAGGCGGTAGCCGCCGCCTTTGCCGTGCGTTCCTTCGACCAGTCCCTGCTCCGTCAGCGTGCGCAGGATGCGCTCAAGATATTTCTGCGACAGTTCCTGCCGCTCGGCAATCTGCCGCACAGGGACGAAGCCGCCGCGATGCTCCGCCAGATCCAGCAGAATCAGAACGGCATAGCGGCCCATGGATGAAATCAGCATGCGGCATCCTCCCTTGCAATGATGCCGCCGCCAAGAACCGTATCGCCGTCATAGAGCACGGCGGACTGGCCCGGCGTGATGGCGCGCAGCGGCTCGTCGAAGACGAGGCGCACACCGTGTGCCCCTGCCGGATAGACCGTGCAGGGCTGCTCCGGCTGACGGTAGCGCGTTTTCGCGCTGCACCGGAACGGAAGCGCGGGTGCTTCACCGGAGATCCAGTGCATGCTGGGAACGAAGCACGCTCTTGTAAACAGCGCCTCGTTCGGGCCGACGACGACGGCGTTCTGCTCCGGAAGAATCCTCACGACATAAATCTTGCCGTCTGACGGCATACGAAGCCCGCGGCGCTGACCGACGGTGTAGTGGATAATGCCGCGGTGCGTACCGATAACATTGCCGTTCAGGTCAAGGAATGGCCCCGGCTCCGGCGTTTTGCCGGTACGGTTTTCAATGACCTTTGCGTAATCGCCGTCCGGGACAAAGCAGATGTCCTGACTGTCGTGCTTGCGGGCGTTGATAAGCCCGGCCTCGGCCGCAATTTTGCGCGCCTCGGTCTTGCGCAGTGTACCGAGCGGAAACTTGACTCGCGCAAGCGTCTCCTGCGTCAGATCGTAGAGCACATAACTCTGATCCTTTGTCTCATCAAGGGCCTTTTTGAGAACATACTTCCCCCCTGCCCGCTCGATGCGGGCATAGTGCCCAGTGGCAATATAACGGCAGTCCATGATATCGGCGCGCTCGAACAGCTTGTCGAATTTCAGATAGCGGTTGCAGTCAATACAGGGATTCGGCGTGATGCCGTGCTCGTAGGCGTTTACGAACCGGTCGATCACACACTCGGCGAACTTGTCCTTGAGATTGAAGACGTAATACGGCATGCCGAGGCGGTAGGCCACGCTGCGCGCGTCCTCTACATCGTCAAGTGAGCAGCAGGTGTTTGCTTTCGGAATGCCTGCGTCCTCATTGTCATAAAGCTTCATCGTGCAGCCGATGCACGAAAAGCCTGCATCCGTCAGCAGCTTGGCTGCAACGGAGGAATCCACGCCGCCGGACATGGCGACCAATACCTTTTCAGTTTCCATTGGCAGCCGGGGACGCCTGCATGGCGTTGATCGTTCGTTCCATCAATTCGTCAAGGCTCCAACCGAGCATATCCGCACCGCGTTCGATAACCTCGCGCGAGCAGCCGGCGGCAAATTTCTTGTCCTTGAACTTCTTTTTGAGTGACTTAAGCTGCAGATCCTGCACGCTTTTCGTCGGCAGCATGCGCACGACCGCGCCGATAAGGCCGGTCAGTTCATCCGTGGCATAGAGCACCTTTTCCATCTGGTGCTCCGGCTGCACGTCAACGGTGAGCAGATAGCCGTGGCTGACGACTGCATGCACAAGGCGCTCGTCCATGCCCTTTTCGCGCAGGATTTCCGCCTCCTTTGTGCAGTGCTGGTCGGGATACTGCTCGAAATCCAAATCGTGCAGAATGCCGACGGTCTGCCAGAAGTCCGCCTCATCGTCATAGCCGAGTTCGACGGCAAAATACCGCATCACATCGCCCACGATGCGCGCGTGCAGGCGATGAAACTCGCCTGCATTATATTCGCACAGCAGGTCCCATGCCTGCTCTCTGGTCGGAATCATAGTTCTGCCTCCTGATCGTCCAGTTTTATTTGATAATTATAGCACAGATCGACACCGGTGTACAGGGAAAGTGTTTGATGCGGCGCGGCATCATGCGAAAACCTCCCTTTGCCACAGCCTGAACTGCGAAAAAGGGAGGTAGTATTTGCGCAGGCAAATATCGAGCAGGGTTTGTAGCGGCGAAGCACTCTGCTTCACCTCTTACCAACGCGCAGATAACCTTGCAGCTGCGCCTACTAACCGCATTCGGTCTTCGCCCAGATTGATATCGCTGCCTTACAGATACGGCCGCATGTCCTTGACAAGCTGGTCCTCCAGCCGGATGAGGGACTGGGCAAGACCGCGCGCATCTTCATCCGCTGTGGGATACTGGTTGCAGCAGCGGGCAAGCGACTTGATGCCCATGGAGCAGCCGGTCGAGATGAGGTCGGCAGTCGTCGCGTCGCCGGGCTTCATGGAAAGCATCGCCTGCGTCTTCAGATACGACATAGCGCGCGCCGCCGGGTCTGCACGCTTCGGCTCCTTGCCCTGATGGCGCAGCCGATCCTCTGCCTGCGCGGCAAGCTGCTCGTGCTGGCGTTTGCTGTCAAGCAGACGCTTTTGCAGCGGGCCTTCCGCGCTGTTTTTCAGCACATCCTCCAACGAACGGATGGCCATATCCGTCCCTGCCGCGCACTCTGACAGCAAATGCAGGGTGTCTTCGTTCATATTGCATCTCCTCCTTCTGCAAGTATTGTGTTCCAAAACGAGAAAAAGTATGATACAATAAAATATCAGATGACGCAAAAGGAGGCGCTGCTATGCGTATGGAACGGACAGTCCGCGAGATCGCGGGCGATTACGCCGTGCTGGAAAACGAGACAGGCGGCACGACAGAGGTTGCGCTGGCGCTGCTGCCGGACGGTATTGCCGAGGGCACGGTGCTGATTTTTGAAAATTTTGAATACCATATAAAGGAGAGTACGCCATGATTCGTCATATCGTCATGTGGAAATTCCGCGAAGGAGAAGAGGAGAACCGCGAACAATTCCTGTCCGGCCTGCAGGCGCTGGACGGCGTGATCCCGGAGATCTGCCATATGGAAATTCACCGCAGCTGCAAGCCCGGCAATCCCTACGATGCCTGCCTGATCGCCGATTTTGACGATCTGGAAGCGCTTTCCCGCTACAAAAATGACCCGCGCCATGTCGCCGTGTCTACACTCTGCAAATCCATCCGCGAATCGCGCGGCGCGATCGACTACGAGCTGTAAGCCCGGTATATCGATTTACCGTTTCAGGAGGGAGCTTCATGAAAACCGAACATATTCAGAAGCAGCTGGATTTTTTCGTCCGCGACAAGGCGCACCACGCCTACCGCAAGCCCGCCGAAGACGTGCACGCGCTGGCCGCAGAATTTGCAGCGCAGGGACTTGACGATATGCAGCGCTCTGTTGCGCGGCTGCGCTATGTACTGGCGCAGGAGACGCCCGTCGTTTTCCCGGACGAGCGCATCACGCTGCTGCGCACCGTGCGCACCATCCCGGAGATTCACACGGAAGAAGAGGACAAGCGCCTGCACGAGACGCACGCATTCCACGAAAATGGCCGCGTATTCAACATGTGCCCCGACTACGGGATGCTGATGGCAGACGGCTTTACGGAAAGGGCCGAAAAAATCCGCGCGCAGCTGGAACAGGCGAAAACAGCGGAGCAGAAGGAATTTCTGCAGGCTATGCTGGACGTGCTTTCCATCGTGACGGACTTCGCCGCGCGCTACCGTGAGGAGGCTCTGCGCGTGGGCAACCTGACCGTTGCGGACACGCTTTCCAAAATTCCCGCGAACGCGCCCAAAACGCTTCTTGAGGCGCTGCAGTTCCTGCGCCTGCTGCACTACGCCATGTGGTGCAACGGCAACTATCACAATACCATCGGCCGCATCGACCAGTTCCTGTACCCCTATTACCGGCACGATCTGGATGCGGGGCTTCTGACAAAAGACGAAGCACTCGAGCAGCTTGAAGAGTTTTTCATCTCCTGTAACCGTGACAGCGATCTTTACATCGGCATCCAGCAGGGCGACAATGGGCAGACGATCGTATTGGGCGGCTCGAACGAGGACGGCACCGATGCGTATAACGAGCTGTCCGAATTGTGCCTGATCGCCAGCCGCGACCTGTGCCTCATTGACCCGAAGGTCAACCTGCGCGTGCACAAAAACACGCCGCTGTCCGTCTACGAGCTTGCCACGACGCTCACGCAGAAGGGGCTCGGCTTCCCGCAGTATACGAACGACGAGATCGTCATTCCCGCGCTGCTGCGCTGGGGCTATGAGAAAAAGGACGCCTATAACTACACGCTGGCCGCCTGCTGGGAGATTCTTGTGACGGGGTATATGGATCTTGTCAACTGGGACAGCCTGAACTTCCTTAAAACCGTGCAGGACGCCTGCGAGCATCTGCCGGAATGCAAAACATACGAAGACTTCGCGGCGTTTGTAAAGCAGAATATTGAGGCGCAGGCCGAGGCGCTCATGGCGGAGACGAAAAACGTCTACAAGGAACCTTCCCCCCTCGTCAGCCTCATGTGCCCGGACTGCCTCGAAAAGATGCGCGATATCTCGAAGCCCGGCAAATATAATAACTACGGCTTCCACGGCGACGGCCTTGCAACAGCCGCCGATTCCATGGCCGCTGTCCGCAAATATGTCTACGACGAAAAGACCTTCACGCCGGATAAAATGCTTGCCATGCTGCATGCCAATTTCAAGGGCTATGAGCGGGAGCAGAACATGCTCCGCTATGAAGGCCCGAAGTTCGGCAACGACGACGATTACGTCGATTCCATTGCCGTGCAGCTGCTCGACTGGTACGCCGATGCGCTGGAAGGCAAGCAGAACGACCGCGGCGGCTGCTTCCGCGCGGGTACCGCCTCGGCTATGTATTACATCTGGCACTCGAAGGATGCGCCTGCCTCTCCCGATGGCCGCAGCGCACATGAAGCGCTGCCCTGCAACTACTCCCCCTCCCTCTTCGCCCGCTGCGAGGGGCCGATCTCCATCATCAAATCCTTTGCCAAGCCGCACCTGACGCGCGTGGCCAACGGCGGCCCGCTGACCGTCGAACTGTCTGACACCATGTTCCGCAACGAGGACGCTATCCGCAAATGCGCCATGTTCGTCAAAAGTTTTATGGACATGGGCGGCCATCAGATGCAGATCAACGCCGTCAACCGCGACAGGCTCCTCGACGCACAGAAGCACCCGGAAAATTACCGCAATCTGATCGTGCGCGTCTGGGGCTGGAGCGGCTACTTCGTCGAGCTGAACGAGGTCTATCAGAACCACATCATCAAGCGCTCGGAAATGAGCCTGTAACATCGAAAGAAAGGAAGCATCACTATGCTGGAAGCACTGAAAGAACAGGTATTGAAGGCCAATCTGGCCCTGCCGAAGCACGATCTTGTCACCTTCACCTGGGGCAACGTCTCCGCCATTGACCGTGAAAGTGGCTTGATCGCCATCAAGCCGTCGGGTGTGGAATACGACGAAATGACCGCCGACGACATCGTCCTTGTGAGTCTGGAAACCGGCGAGCGTGTCGAAGGCCGTCTCAAGCCCTCATCCGACACACCGACGCATGTAGAACTCTATCGGGCGTTCCCGTCCATCGGCGGCATCGTCCACACACACAGCCGCTGGGCGACCAGCTTTGCGCAGGCCGGTGTCGGCATCGACGCCATGGGCACCACGCAGGGCGACTATTTCTACGGCCAGATCCCCTGCACCCGCAGCATGACGCCGGAGGAGATCAAGGACGCGTATGAAAAGAACACCGGCCTTGTCATCATCGAGGAATTCAAGCGCCGCGGCATCGACCCGGCACAGGTTCCCGCCGTGCTCGTCCACAACCACGGCCCGTTCACCTGGGGCAAGGACGCGGACGAGGCGGTCTACCACGCCGTTGTGCTTGAAGAGGTCGCGTTTATGAACTTCCACGCCAAACTGCTGAACCCCGCCGCAGGCCCCATGCCGCAGGTGCTGCTCGACAAGCATTACCTGCGCAAGCACGGCGCGAACGCCTATTATGGACAGGGCTGAGGCGCAGAAGGCGCTGCAGGCCTGCATCGCAGATGAGCAGACCTATCAGTTCACGAGCTTTTCCCACCGCGACGCGTGGGAGCTTGGCCATGCGCTGGTGGACGCGTGCGAGAAGATGGGCGCGCCGCTCGCCGTAGAGATCGAGATCAATCATGTGATTGTCTTCCGCTATTACCCGGACGGCACGGGCGCATATCACGAGCAGTGGCTGCGGCGCAAGCGGAATCTTGTGAATCTGCTTGAAAAAAGTTCCCAACGCGCCTATTACGAACTGGAAGCAAGCCACGCAGATCAGGAGCATGACTGGCATCTGCCCCGCAGCGACTATGCTGCCTGCAGCGGCGCGTTCCCCATCCGCATCCGGGACGGAAGCGTGATCGGCGTCGCCGCCGTCTCAGGTCTTCCCGACCCGGGAGATCAGATTGCACTTCTGAACGGTCTGCGCGCCTATTTTGAGGCCCATCCATAAACCGCCGCGGCGCCCCCGCCCGGGGCGCCGCATTGGTTATGCGAAAACGCTCTTGGTAATGCGCAGGGATGTACGGCACGAAGTGATCTGGTGTGGAAAGGCAAGCTGCCGGAAAAGGATGTGAAATTAGAATGCCTCTTGAAATTGTCCGCAATGACATTACAAAAATGAATGTGGACGCCATCGTCAACGCAGCAAACGAAACGCTTCTGGGCGGCGGCGGTGTAGATGGCTGCATCCACCGTGCGGCAGGGCCGGAACTGCTGGCCGCGTGCCGGCGGCTCGGCGGCTGCAGGGTCGGAGATGCTAAAATCACCGGAGCGTACCGCTTGCCCTGCAGCTATGTGATCCACACGGTTGGCCCCGTGTGGAACGGCGGCAGCTGCGGCGAACGGGAACAGCTTGCTTCCTGTTACCGGACGAGCCTTGCGCTGGCGAAGGAATCCGGCTGCAAAACTGTGGCGTTCCCGCTGATCGCCTCCGGTGTCTATGGCTATCCAAAGGATCAGGCACTGCGCGTGGCGGTAGACACCATCGGGGAGTTTCTGCTGCAAAACGATATGACGGTCTATCTTGTTATTTTCGACCGCAAGGCTTACCAGATCGGCAGCAAGCTGTTTGCAGCCATTGCCGAATACATCGACGACCATTATGTAGACGCGCACACCGACTTTATCCGCTCACGTCCGTGTCCGACTTTTCCCGCAGGCCGGACAATGGCCCCCTGCACGGCTCCCGCGCCGGAGTTCCACGCGGCTTCCACATCTATCCGCAGTCTGGATGATCTGCTGATCCATCTGGACGCAGGCTTCTCAGAGACATTGCTGCACCTCATCGACCGCAGTGGTCAGAAGGACTCCGAGATTTATAAGAAAGCCAATGTAGACCGCAAGCTGTTTTCCAAAATCCGCAACAATCCAGACTATAAGCCCTACAAGGCTACGGCGATTGCCTTTGCCATCGCACTGGAACTGAATCTGGATGAAACCCGTGACCTCATCGCCCGCGCGGGCTACGCTCTCAGTGCCAGCAGCAAGTTTGATGTTATCATTGAGTATTTCATCAAGCAGAAGCAGTACGATATTTTTGAGATCAACGAAGCGTTGTTTGCTTTTGAGCAGAATTTGCTGGGCGCGTAAAAATTGTCGCTTTCCAAGCGACCAAACCCTCCTCCTGATTCGCTACAATGACAGCGTAATCAAACACAGGAGGGTTTTTATTATGACAGAACTGGTTTTTATTTTGGATCGCAGCGGGTCTATGGCAGGGCTGGAGGCAGACACCATCGGCGGCTTTAACTCCATGATCGCCAAGCAGAAGAAGGAAGCGGGCGAAGCGCTGGTTTCCACGATTCTCTTCAGCAACGACAGCGTTGTCATTCACGACCGGCTGCCGCTCAGCGAGGTGCCGCCCATGACGGAGAAGGAGTACTTCACCCGCGGTTGCACAGCGCTGCTCGACGCGGTGGGCGGGGCCATCCATCATATCGGCAATATCCACAAGTACGCCCGTCGGGAAGATGTGCCGGAAAAGACGCTGTTCATCATCACCACTGACGGCTGCGAAAACGCCAGCCACCGCTACAGCTATGAGACGGTACACAGAATGATTGAGCGGCAGAAAACAAAATACGGCTGGGAGTTCCTGTTTCTCGGTGCAAACATTGACGCGGCAAAGGAAGCGGCCCGCTTCGGCATCGCCGCTGAGCGTGCAGTAAACTATAAATGCGACGAGATGGGCACAGCGCTCAACTACGATGTTATCAGCGAAGCGATCTGCACCGTTCGCGCCAAAAAAACACTCGGCGCTGGCTGGAAACGCCGCATCGATGCGGATGTGCAGAAGCGCGGGCGGTAACGAGAGTATCCAGAGCAATTTGGGACAATCAATGTCCCTATAAAAGTACATTTGTCATCCGCATATTGACATGAAATCGCTTTTTTGTTACCATAGCGTCAGATGATATGGAGCGCGTATGCCCCTGTCAGCTGACGCTATGCACAATTATGGCCCCAGACGGGGTATATTGTTTGGAAAGCAGTTAGTTTTATCTAACTATCTGCTTGCAGCCGCAGATTAGAGCGGTTTAACAGCATTTCGGAGGTGTGAACCATGCAGATTTTGGAGCACGGACAGGAGCAGGAACAGACGCTGCTGTTCTTTCCCTGCACAGCGGAACCCGTTTGGGCATTCACGGACACCATTGCGCTGCTTTCCCAAAAGTGGCACGTTTTTCAGGTGGTATTCGACGGGCACCAGCCGGAGTATCCGGGAGATTTCACCTCCGTGGAGCAGACCGTGGATGAAGTAACTGCGTATTTAAAAAACCACGGTGTTGTCCGGCTGGACGCGGCCTACGGCTGCTCTCTGGGCGGCGCGTGCCTGACCCGCTTTCTGGCGTTGGTCGAGATTCCCGTTGACCGGGCGATCATCGACGGCGGAATCACGCCCTACCAGCTTCCATATCCAGTACGAAAGCTGAATATTGGCCCGCGATATCCTGTCCTTCAAACTCGTAGCAAACAGCCGTAAAATTCTGGAGGCGGCATTCCCTCCGGAACGTTTTACCCTTCCCGGACATGACCCCGTGAAGGAGTATGACGCCATGGAAGTGTATCTCAAAACCTACTCCGACCGGACGATCCACAATTTTTCAGGAATCTGATGTATAAAGCATTTCTGCGGGCAAAGTCGGCCTGTGACAAATGGCACGACTATGAGATGGACGTCGCACCTCTCGACCCGGACAAGCCGATCTACTACGAATTCACAGCCTGCCCGGCGGCGGAGTTTGCCATCAAGCACGGTCTTACCGACATCATGCCCGCCCTGTGCAACGTGGATTTTGCGTCCATGGAGTTGATCCACGCAAAACTGGTGCGCACCACCACCTGTGCGAACGGCTGCAAATGCGACTATACGATCTGCGGCGACAAAGACCCGTATCTGAACAATCATCCCGAATACCGCGACGAGGCAGGATACAGAAGGAACAAATAGGCCCGGAGGCAGCTATATGCAGACATTTCTCGGAATTTTAATCCCGTTTCTCGGAACGACGGCCGGTGCGGCCTGTGTGTTCTTCATGAAAAAATCGCTCGGTGATCTGGTTCAACGCTCCCTTGCGGGCTTTGCCGCAGGCGTAATGGTGGCCGCCTCAATCTGGAGCCTGTTGATTCCGGCGATCGAGCAATCCGCAGCAATGGGAACGTTTGCTTTCTTCCCGGCACTCCTCGGCTTCTGGCTTGGCGTGCTGTTTCTGCTTGCGCTTGACCATCTGATTCCGCATCTGCATGTCGGCAGTGAGCAGGCAGAGGGCCCCAAAAGCAGGCTTGCACGCACGACCATGATGGTGCTGGCCGTCACGCTGCACAACATCCCGGAAGGCATGGCGGTCGGCGTAATGTACGCGGGTTTTCTTGCAGGAAGCACGCAAATCACAGCAGCAAGCGCACTTGCCTTATCGATTGGAATTGCGATTCAGAACTTCCCGGAGGGCGCGATCATCTCCATGCCGCTTCGCGCCGAGGGTCAAAGGAAGGGTAACGCCTTTCTCGGCGGTGTGCTTTCCGGCGTTGTAGAGCCGATTGGTGCCGTACTGACAATCATTGCTACCCAGTTCATTGTTCCCGCGCTGCCATATCTGCTGAGTTTTGCTGCCGGCGCCATGCTTTATGTGGTCGTAGAAGAATTGATTCCCGTAATGTCACAGGGGCAGCATTCCAATCTCGGCACGGTATTCTTTGCCGCCGGGTTCAGCATTATGATGGTTTTAGACGTGGCCTTGGGATAACAACATGGGAAAAGAGAGGTTTTTGACATGAAAAGAGTTTATGCAAACTCCCAATACGCAAAGCCGTGTGAGCGGTATTGCCGGGAGGTTTACCCGGATGAAGCCGAACAGATCTTCAAAAAAGCCGGGGCGTATTATCTCAAGTTCATCTTCTGTTGGGTCATGCACGAGCAATCCATTCTTGATGCAATCACCAATCGTCTGGACACAGATAATTGCAAAGTCACGAAAATTTCTCTGACAGCTGACGAGATAAATTTGAGAAATCGGTTAGCCTCCGATATCACCCGCGGAATCCGCACTGCCGATATTATCGACAGAAGCGTCGCAAGAATCAACCTGTATTCTCTGCTTGACACCGTAAAGATCGACACAAGCAATAAGACCGTCTGTGAAATTGCAAATGAAATCATAGCGCTTTGAGCCTGACAATTTTTCAGCAACTATGCAATTCAAATTCTGTTTTTTCCGGAAGAAACTCTGCGCGGCTGCGATTGTGTTTTGGCGCCTGTTTTGTTATCATGAAACAAATCAGAGTTTGTGAGGATGATGGGAATGAAATGCGCGCTTGCAGCTGCCGGTTTTATCAATGGAGACATCGAATATAACAAGGCGGTTCTTGCCGATACACTTGGAAAATGTGCAGGCAAGGCAGATGCCGTGATCTTTGGAGAAGCCTTTCTTCAGGGCTTTGACAGTCTCAATTTTACAGCCGGACATGACATGGCGGTTGCTGTTTCCCGTGAGGGCCGTGTGATACACGAACTGTGCCAGCTGGCAAAAGAGCACGCCATTGCGATATCCTTCGGCTTCCTCGAGCAGGACTGCGGCGCGTTTTTCAGTTCCCAGCTGACCATCGATCAAACCGGCCGGATACTCGATTTATACCGCAGAGTATCTCCGGGCTGGAAGGAGCCGTCTGCGGGGAAGGAATACCGGGAGGGCAGCGGATTTCACACGTTTGACTTTCTCGGCAAAAAGGCCGCTGTCGGGTTGTGCGGCGACTTCTGGTATGAAGAAACTATGAGTTCTGTTTTATGAAATCTGCAATTCAAATTTCAAACCGCTTTCATCAGGAAACGAAGTCAATCACATGACAGATAAAATACAAACCGCTTACGAAGCGTCCAAAAACATCTATGACGATGTTCTCACGCAGGGGAATTTATTCAGCAGATTATACATCCGGCTGTTCTGGAGCGGCACGGACGACCGGAAGATTGCACGAAGGGTCCTGTCCTATATTCCAGGCGATTTTTCGGGCACGCTTCTCGATGTTCCGGTCGGAACAGCTGTGTTCACGGAACGCAAATGGGCGCGGCTGAAAAACGCGCGCATTACCTGTCTGGATTACAGCATAGATATGCTGGCGCAGGCCGAGAAGCGGCTGCGCGGCTATTCGCATATTCAGTGCGTACAGGGCGATGTGGGGAAGCTGCAAATGGCCGGCGAAGCCTTTGATCTCGTCGTCAGCATGAACGGCTTCCACGCGTTCCCCGACAAGCAGAAAGCGTTTGGCGAAACATGGCGCGTTCTGAAGCCCGGCGGCACGTTCATCGCCTGCTTCTATATCTGGGGAAAGTCCAGACGGACGGACTGGCTGGTAAAAAACATTCTCGCAAAAAAGGGCTGGTTCTCCCCGCCGTTCCAGACGGAGGACGAACTGCGGGCAATTTTGCAGAGCCTGTACCGGGAAACCGACGTTCACACTGACGGGTCGATGGTGTATTTTCGCTGCGTGAAGTGATGCTTGCCACCACGGGGCAAATCTAGATTTACAGGTATGTAAAATGAAGAAAATCATCGTGATTGGCTGCGGCGGATTAGCGGTCTATCGGCTTCCGTAAAACGGATTTAATTGTAATACAGCCGCCCGAAGCGATTCGGACGAAACCAGAAATAATCTATGAGGCCATGTATGATTGATAAAATGCTGATTCGTGGCGCAAAAGTCCACAACCTTAAAAACATTGATGTAGATATTCCGCTGGGTAAAATTGTGGGAATTGCGGGTGTGTCCGGCTCCGGCAAATCCTCGCTGGCGCTGGGCGTGCTGTATGCGGAAGGGTCGCGCCGGTATCTCGAAGCGCTCTCCACCTATACCCGCCGCAGAATGACGCAGGCGTCCAAAGCCAGCGTGGACGAGGTGCTGTATGTCCCCGCCGCACTGGCGCTGCATCAGCGTCCCGGCGTGCCGGGTATCCGCAGCACGTTCGGCACGGGCACAGAGTTACTCAACAGTCTGCGGCTGATGTTCTCGCGTCTATCCAGCCACCGCTGCCCGAACGGGCATTATCTCTCCCCTTCCCTTCTGGTCGCAGCCGGAAAAGAGTTGGTCTGCCCGGCGTGCGGCGCACATTTTTATGCACCGTCGGCTGAGGAGTTGGCGTTCAATTCGCAGGGCGCGTGCGCAAAATGTGGCGGAACGGGAATGGTACACACCGTAGATATGGCGTCGCTGGTGCCGGATGATACGCTGACCATCGACGAGGGAGCCGTCGCCCCGTGGAACAGCCTGATGTGGTCGCTCATGACGGACATCTGCCGTGAAATGGGCGTGCGGACAAATATCCCGTTCCGGGATTTGACCGAGCAGGAAAAGGACATCGTATTCCACGGTCCGGCGGAGAAAAAGCACATTTTCTATCACAATCAAAATACCGGTCAGGCCGGAGATCTGGATTTTACCTATTTTAACGCCGTTTACACCGTCGAAAACGCGCTCTCCAAAGTCAAGGATGAGAAGGGCATGAAGCGCGTGGAAAAATTTCTGAAAGAGGATATCTGCCCGGATTGCCACGGTACGCGGCTGTCCAGCGCTGCCCGTGCGCCGAAACTGCGAGGGATTTCGCTGGATGAAGCCTGCACGATGACACTGTCACAGCTGGTAGAGTGGGTACGGGGTGTTCCCGGCAGTCTGCCGGAGGAAATGCGCCCGATGGCCGAAAGCATCTGCGAGGCATTCCAGAGCCCCGCCAAACGGCTGATGGATCTGGGACTGGGCTACCTGACGCTTGACCGCTCCGCGTCCACGCTCTCTACCGGCGAGCGCCAGCGGATGCAGCTGGCCCGCGCTGTCCGCAATCGGACAACCGGCGTTCTGTATGTGCTGGACGAGCCGTCCATCGGTCTGCACCCGTCCAATATTGTAGGCCTGACCGGGGTAATGCACGATTTAGTTGCAGACGGCAATTCCGTGATTCTGGTTGACCACGACACGCAGATTTTGAAGGAAGCCGACTGGATTATCGAAATGGGGCCGGAGGCGGGCGCAAAGGGCGGGCATGTGATTGCCGAGGGGACAATTCCCACCATAGAAGAAACCCCGGCCTCGCAGATCGGGCCGTTTCTTTCCGGCAAAGCCGAAACGAGGCTGCGCACCTGTGCCGCAAAGGACGCGCTGTTTGCAAGCGGCACGATTCATCTGTCCACCTCCCAAATTCACACGGTCAAACCGCTTGAGGTCAATATTCCGAAAGGACGGCTGACAGTTGTAACAGGCGTATCGGGTTCTGGCAAGACCACGATGATATTGGAAAGCCTCGTTCCCGCACTGGACGCTAATATCAACGGCAGTTCCCTGCCCGCACATATCCGTGCAATCAAAGCTGATGGTATCGCGCACGTCAAACTCATTGACGCAACACCCATTGGTATCAACGTCCGCTCAACGGTCGCCACCTACGCGGGTGTGCATGATGAACTGCGCAAACTCTATGCAAAATCCACTGACGCAAAAGAAAAGCGTTATAAGGCAAGCGATTTTTCCTACAACACCGGCTCACTCCGCTGCCCCGGCTGCGACGGAACGGGCGTAGTAAGCCTCGACGTGCAGTTCCTGCCGGACGTTGACATTCCCTGCCCGGACTGCCGTGGCTCGCGCTATACAAGGGCCGCCTATGATATAAGGCTCACAAACAAGGCAGGCGTATCCGCGTCTCTGCCGGAGTTGATGGATATGGATGTGAATTCTGCCATCGATTTCTGTAAGGACATGAAAACCGTCAGCCAAAGGCTGAACATTCTCAGACAGCTTGGCCTTAGCTATCTCACGCTCGGCGAGGAAACGCCGAGCCTGTCCGGCGGCGAAGCGCAGCGGCTCAAGCTGGCAAGCGAGATCGGCAAAACGCAGACCGATTCTGTTTTCGTCTTCGACGAACCCTCCATCGGGCTGCACCCGCTGGACGTGCGGGTGCTGCTCGACGTCTTTCAGGCGCTTCTGGACAATGGCGCGACGGTCATTGTCATTGAACATGATCTGGATGTAATCCGAAACGCCGACTATGTGATCGACATGGGGCCGGGCGGCGGCGACGCGGGCGGGCAGATCGTCGCCAGCGGCACGCCGCAGGAGATCCGGGAAAACAAAAACAGTATCACCGGCAGATATCTATGACGACGCAAACCGGCGGAGAAGGAAGTCCTTCTCCGCCGGTTGTTATTTCTTTGCGAGATAGAATATCACATGGGCTTCTTCATCCGCCAGCGGGATATTGACCCGCTCCGGATAGCCGTCCTGAAGATTTCCATAATCCGTGCTAAAGCACGGCAGCAAGGAAGCCCGAACCAGTTCGTCAAACACAGCATTATCTGTCTGCACCAAAAACTTGGATGCTGGCATTTTTTCGCGGCAGAGGGCATCCCAGAAGCCAAGCTCCGTGCGCAGCAGAAAATTGAAGCCGTTGATGTCTACAAATGTCAGGAATTTGTGCGTCGCAAGTTCATGATCTTTCGGGACGCAGACGAACAGGTTTTCCTGCATAAAAGGGCTTCCACCGTCAATCGGAAACGGCAGAACGGCAATGTCGCACGAGCCGTCCTGCCATGCGCGCAGGACCTCGTCATTCTGGCAGATGGCGGAAGCAACCATTTTTTCCGGCTGTGCGGCGTTGAGTGCTTTCAAAAGTTCCCAAAGCGGCGCAGGCGCGCAGGATTTCACAAGGATCGTCCGCTGCCGCTGATCGAAGGCGCGTACCTGCGCAACGGCCTGCTCCGCTTCAGCGAGGAGTTTTCGGGCATACTCCACCGCCGTGTTTCCCGTGTCATTCAGTTCAATTCTATTTTTCCCTCTGATAAACAGCGGCACGCCAAAAGCATCCTCCAGATGCTGCATGGAGCGCGTTACAGACGGTGTAGAAATGTGAAATTCTTCGGCGACCTTGCTCAATGTACCGAGATCAGCAAAGGCTGTAAGCTGCCGCAGTTCATACAGGTCAATCATCGTGTTACCTCTTGCATTTCATATTCTGAAATGTTCTTTGCAATAACATGAAGTGAAAAGGAGTTTTGACATGGCAGCATTGATCGCATACTATTCCCGTGCGGGAGAAAATTACTTTGGCGGTGCGTACCGCCGCATTGCCGTCGGCAATACAGAAAAAGCAGCCAACATGCTGGCCGAACTGACCGGCGGCGAACTTTATAAAATCGAACAGGAGCAGCCCTATTCCGAGGACTACAAGACCTGCTCCGCGAGCTGCTGGGCAAGAATCTCGGCGAGGGCAGCACCATTGCACCGCCGCTCAGCGGCGCGGCGCTGGATATGCTGAAGATCGGCAGGGGCGTTTTTGTCAACTCCAATCTGCTGGCGATGGCGCGGGGCGGCATCACCATTGGCGAGCATGCCCGCATTGCCGCCAACGTCCAGCTGCTTTCCAACAACCACGATCCCTATGATCTGGACGTTCTGACCTGCAAGCCGGTGGAGATCGGGGACTATGCGTGGATCGGCGCAGGCGCGACGGTGCTGCCCGGTGTGCGCGTGGGGCGGCACGCCGTCATAGGCGCGGCCTCCGTGGTCACGAAGGATGTGCCGGACTATGCCGTAGCGGTCGGGAACCCCGCGCGGGTTATCAAAATGCTGGACAAAGAAAAAATCGAGGACTGAGATAACCGCAGCCGCCCACACTTTGGGCGGCTGCATTATGTTTTGGACGCGGATTTGTTACCACGTCAGTGAAAACTCCACCAACTCCGGCGTTTCCGGCTTGCCGATCAGCGGTTCTTTTCTGTCCAACGCAGAAAGCTGCGCCATTTCGTCAGGCGTCAGTGTAAAATCGAACAGGGCAAAATTCTCCCGGATATGCTCCGGTTTGGTGCTTCTGGGAATGACGGCGATACCTTTTTGCGTCAGGAAGCGGAGCAGGATTTGCGCCGGAGTTTTGCCGTACTTCTCAGCGAGGGCACGCACGGCGGGGCCGCCGAACATTTCATTCCAGTTGCCCTGACCAAGCGGTGCATACGCCATGTGCGCCACGCTCTTTTTGTCCATCCAGCTACGCTCTAGGCTGCGCTGGCAGTAGAGATTCGTTTCAATCTGATTCACTGCCGGGACGACCTTAAAGCAGGCCATTTCAAAGATGACTGCTGAGGATCAAGGAGCGAGCAGCGGATCTTGAAGGCGAAGAGATGTATTTGACCTTTGGAGAGACCATGTACGATACTCCCCGACATGGATCGACGGCAAAAAGCACGCGCGGAATATGTATGCGCACACGCGCGAGGAATGTGAGGAGAAGCTGAAGGTGCTGATCGCAGAGATGAAAGCGGAGCTGGCGGAGTTGAAACGGCAGAAAGGCGACAGGCATTGAACGGATGAACGGGATGCAGCCGTCCGAAACGCTCCGGATGGCTGCGATTGCGCTTTGGCCGCGATTTTGCTATAATGAAATAAATCGGGATTTGTAGGTGCGATTGATGAAAATTATTGAAGTTAAAGAGAATAAAAAACAATATCTTGATTTGCTCCTATTAGCAGATGAGCAGGAAGATATGGTTGACCGTTATCTTGATAACGGCAAGATGTATGTACTTGATGATAATGGGGTCAAGTGCGAGTGTGTCATAACCGATAAAGAAAATGACATACTTGAAATCAAGAACATTGCAACAGTTCCAGAATATCAAGGGAAAGGTTATGCAAGAGCCTTAATTGAGTTTATTGTTAATAATTACAGAGAGCAATACGCTATTCTGCAAGTGGGAACAGGCGATAGCCCACTGACAATACCATTTTATGAAAAGTGTGGTTTTGTCCGTTCACATATCATATCAAATTTCTTTACAGATAATTACGACCACCCAATCTGTGAGAGTGGAATACAACTGGTAGATATGGTGTATTTGCAAAGGCCTTTATAATCTAAATTCCAGTTTGCCGAATCCGCAGCGCAAATCCTGCGCCTCAATAAGCAAAGAATAGCATTTTCAAAAAACGAACAATTTTCATAGAAAACCCGCTGAAATCCCACAATTTCAGTAGGTTTTCTGGTCCGAGTGACTGGTTTCGAACCAGCGGCCTCGTGATCCCAAAGGGATGCTGAACACTTTTTCTACTCATTTGTAGCAGTTTTTTGTGCTTTTTAATTTGTTTTACTTACTCTTTGGCGCTCTTATCTCCGTTGTTTCCGAGTGTTCCGGAGCCGTATGTGGTAATCTATGTGGTCAAAAACGCTTCCCGCCCGGTTTCCGGTGAACTGTCACCGGGGCCGGACGGGAAGCGTTTCTCGTTGCTGTTGGCTGCATTGTAACTCTGAGCAGGGTGTTATGCAAGTGGTTTCTGCGCAGAGAGTAGCTCAAAGGTTGAGGCGCTATAGACAAAGAATAGGCGGGAAGATAGGCAGAGGTACTTTTCTTACTCTCTGAGTATAAATCCCTTAATACAGACATAATAGTAAGGAATTTAAGGCACAATCCATTGACTATTCCCTTATTTTGCGTTATTATTTAAGGGAAAACAAATGGAGGTGAGGGAATGAGAACCTTCAATTACTCTGCAATTAAGGAACAGAAGTGGGACTCGGATGTTCTTGGCCTGATTGCAGCCATATACAAGGAAGCTGGAAAGCAGGAACTGTATTTGAAGCAGCGTCCGGAGGAGCTCGAAAAGCTCGTGGAGATTGCCAAGATACAGAGCACTGAGGCATCGAATGCCATCGAGGGCATCGTTACCACGAGTACCCGAATCCGGCAGCTTGTCGAAGAGAAAACCACGCCGAGGAACCGGGATGAGCAGGAGATCGCCGGTTACCGCGATGTGCTGAGTATCATTCACGAGAGCTTTGACGCGATACCAATCACGCAGAACTACATCCTGCAGCTTCACAAAATCCTCTACAGCCACATGAATAACC
>ERZ780207.649-NODE-649-length-35682-cov-11.547506_pt1 | contig 35682 bp, 32 predicted proteins | sample MGYA00510977_ERZ780207 | MGnify/ENA primary metagenome ERZ780207 (study PRJEB29588, sample SAMEA2151383) | human gut metagenome | biome: human gut; feature: human-associated habitat; material: faeces | place: Denmark | collected 2008/2010 ...
TTGCGCTTGCTTCTGGACGGCTGCCGTAAAGTCAAAGCCGACAGGCGTATTCTCATTGTGCAAGCGCGTCTCCCGCTGCGGCGTTTCATAGAAATCGTATGTATTGCCGCTGCCGCGCTGAACAAGATAACCTTTGTCAACGAGCTTCAAAAACTGGTCGCGGTAGGTGGATGCCGCCATTCCAACCGCCTGACGGATAGCGGCGGGAGACAACGCCAATGTGTATCCGTCCCTATTGGACGCAAGATAAAGGTACAACATAAGCGCGTGTGCTCCAAGATCGCGTGCCGCCGCTTGCCAATGCTCATTTTTGATGCCGAGGAAGTCGGACGAGGCGTGTTCGCGGTGAATGGCGACAACTCTTTGATTGGGTACAGTATTCGGCACGGCGTTACTCCCCCAAACGGTCAAGGGCGCTCTTTAGACCGTCAATTTCCCTGATAGCATCGCCTGTTTCAAGTTGGACAGATAGGGCTTTCAGCACATTATCCGTGACGCGCTGCTCTATGGTGTTCTCATGCTCAATAACCGCTCTGACAAAGTCATTCGCACGGCGCTGCAACTGAAATTTTGTGTCGCTGCTGGGAGTGTCTACATAAATCGTTAGCGCACGAAGAAAAGAATTTGCGCTTACTTCAAGGCTGCTCATAAGTCAGCTCCTTTCGTTTAATTTTTATTAGAAAGTTGAGATTTCTCTCACTTTCTATATATATTATATATTATTTTTTATAAAAAGTCTAAAAAGGACGGATAATGCAAGCGAAAGAATCGTTTTGCGCGGCGGCGGGGGCGTATTTCGGGAAAAAACAGGCGGAAACGCGGTGAATCTGACAAATCTGCACCGTATCGACACGAAATCACATGAAATTTCACCGTTTCCGCTGCCGCTCTATTGGATTCTGCAAGTGTTCTGCCAGAATTTGCTGAAATCAGGCGTGATTTTATGAAATTTCGGCGGAAATCATCAAATACAATGGCGTGCGCATGAAAATTTCTGCAAATCACGCGCAATTGCGATGAAAACGGATAAAATCTAATGAATTTCGCCAATTTTCGGAAAATGCTTGACAATATATATATATATATATATATCATGGGGTGTACGGAAAGCTGTGCAATATGCCAGTTTCTCGTACATTTTCATTTTCAGGAGGAAGAAGCAATGCGTATTATCATTGACACGACCAAAAACAGAATCATTGTCCCGAAATCTTTCTTTACAGAACTCGGCAAGATGAACAAGATTCTTGAAGAGGGCGGTTCTACAAAGAAGTGGACGCCAGAGGAGTATGTAAAGGAACAGTTTGAAAAGGCGATAAAAGAAGATATCCTGCGTCCGGATGATAAGGTCAAATAATAATGGCGACAAAGGGTACACGCGTCACACCGCAAGAAAAGGAAAAGATGTGGCAGCTTTATCATGACGGTTTCAGCTTCAAAAAGATTGCAGAGAAATTGAGACGAAGCCCTGACACAGTTTCTCGTTATGTGCATGAGTATGAAGCCGCCGTGAGCGCGGCAAGCGTCGTATTAAAAGCTCAAAATTTATAAATGGGAGAAACATGATTATGAAGAGGATAACCGCCTTACTTTTGGCACTTGTGATGTGCTTTGCCCTATGTGCTTGTGGGAGTACGCCTGATCCCAATCTCAAGGAGGAAGATTTGGCTGGAACATGGTCGCCGTCTTTATGGTTCCTGTCGACCCAATTAAAGTTAAACTCCGATGGTACATATGACTATGGAGAAGAAAAAGGTACATTTGGTGTTCTTATAAACAATGTAACTCTTAGTCCTCGACATAGCAATGCCAACCACGACTATGTATACAGCGAGGGGTACCTTTACAGCACGAGGTTTTCGTTTGATGAAGATGAAGAGTACGGGCGTGCCTTTTCGCCTGACGAAAACGGAATGGCAAGTCAAAAGTTTTCCTGCAATTTAGGCGATGGCTTGATGTTTGATCCTGCGCTTGTTGAAAACAGCATTGAACTTACGCTTTATAATGACGGAACTTTCTCGATTTTTACCAGTGTGTTTCGTTATAGTTCCAGTTTAGGGTACTATTTTAACGATAAGCCCTTTACCACCTATAAAGGCACATATAAGTACACGGCTCCGATTTTGACATTGACCTATGATGAGACAGACTACCCCTTAATTGTCAAAGATGGTGTGATTTACTTTTTAACATTTAGCAAATAGCTTTTTATCTGTATAGTTTAGAGTATGAAAATGGACCTTAAAGGCGAAGTATTGAAATACAAGGTCAAGATGCTTCAAGCCTTGCAAAACTGCCTTGCGACTGGCACAAATACATGGGATGGAGCATATGTTCCGGCTTCGGAATTAAATCTGTAAACACATTTATGGTGGGACAGTATCTAAAGAAAAACTAAACAATGTTTCAAATTCCCTGACGCACAAAAAGCGCACAGACTTCAAAAATCTGTGCGCTTTTTTCTATTGGAACGCTCAAATAATCATTGCATCGGCGGCGGATGTGTGGTACAATAAAAGTGCAAAAAACATAGATGTATCAAGGCTTTTCGAGCTTTTGGAAAGGAACTTCCGCACTCACTTGTGCCGCTGCTGCGGCACATCGCGGATTGGTTCGGGACCATGAGGCCGTGAGTTCAAATCTCGCCACTCGGACCAACGAAAAGTCTTGAAATCGTATGATTTCAAGACTTTTTTGCAACTTTTTACAGCGAAATGCGTAGTGCGTATCGATGGCAACAGCAACGATGATGATTTTGACACATTAAACCAATATAGCAAAACATGAAAAATCCCGAAAGATGATCTTTCGGGATTTTTTTTCAGCAGATGAGTTCGCGGCTCTCGTTCTGAATGAGCCAGCCTGCCGCGGCGACAGACCAACTCTCTTATCGGTTCACGAGCAGCTTTTTCATGCCGCGTTCCAGACCGTCGACCGTCAGCGGGTACATGTCCACGACTTTGGCAATGTGGCCGTAACTTTCGCCCCAGTAGCCGCCCCAGCGGGGCGGCTCTTCCGGATTGAGCCAGATGAGGTGATCGTAGTGTTCGCGGAAGCGCTTGATCTGGTCAAGCCCCGACCACTTTACCTCGCCGGCACGGAAGTCGTAGCGCTTTTCCATCAGTTCGTACATATCCATCAGCGCATCGCCGACCAGAATGACCTTGTAATCGTTGCCGAAGTTTTGCAGGATCCAATCCGTTGCCACCGCATGCTCGCGGTACATGCGCGGGTCGGTATAAACATTTGAATAGATGCAGTTATGAAAATAGTAAACGTGCAGCTCTTTGAAGTGGTTTGACTGCCGCGCCGCCTGAAAGAGCATGGAGCAGAGGTTCGAATAATAGTCCATTGAGCCGCCGGAGTCCATCAGCATCAGTACCTTGACGGTGTTCTTGCGCGGGCGCTTGTAGCAGACGGAGAGCGTGCCGGCGTTGTCGCAGGTCTCACGAATGGTTTCGTCCACGTCGAATTCCGTTCGGGCCTCCTGTGTCTGCGCGGAATACTGCCGCAGCAGGCGAAAGGCCATCTGAAACTGGCGAATATCGAGCACATTGTCCTTGCGAAAGTCGCGGAACTTGCGCTCGCCCGCCACCTGAAAGGCACGGCGGTACATGCTCTGCCCGCCCACGCGAATGCCCTGCGGGCTGTGGCCGCTGTTGCCGAAATTCGAGTAGCCATTCGTGCCGATCCAGTACGAGCCGCCGTTGTGCTCCTCGGTCTGCTCTTTGAGGCGCTCTTCGAACATTTTGAGGATCTCCTCGATGCTCTTTTCCTCATAGCCCTGCGTGCGCAGGAACTTGCGGAATTCCTCCATCACGGCGGCAGGGTTGTTGAGCCAGTCCATCAGTTCTTCCGGCAGCTCGTCCTCATAGGGGATACCGTCGAAGTATTCCAGAAAGATCTGGTCGAATTTGTCGTAATCCGCCTCGGATTTGACAAGCACCGCGCGGCAGAGCTCATAGAAGCCTGTAAGCGAATCGTGCTGCAAGTTCAGCATCAATCCCTCAACGAGCGTCATCCACTCGTTCAGGCTGACGGGAAAGCCGTGCGCGCGCAGCAGATAAAAAAATCCAGTAAACATGGCGATTTTATCTTCTCAACCGGCGCTGCACGGTGGAGATGTCTTTATCCTTTTTGAGCAGCACCCCGATGAACGGAATCTCCCTTGCGATTTTCGAAACATCTACACCGGAGAGCTGAAGCGCGCGGATCCAGTCGACAAGCTCGGAGGTCGAGGGTTTTTTCTCCACCGCGTCGATGGAGCGGATCGCGTAGAATGCCTGCATCGCCTGCGTGAGAAGCGTCTCATCGACGTGGTCAAAGTGGACGCGGATGATCTTTTCCATCTGCTGCTGATCGGGAAATTCGATATAGTGGAAGATACAGCGGCGCAGGAAGGCATCGGGCAGTTCCTTTTCCGCGTTTGAGGTGATGATGACGATGGGGCGGTGCTTGGCCTTAACGGTCTCCTTTGTCTCGGGAATGTAGAACTCCATCTTGTCAAGCTCCCAGAGCAGGTCATTCGGGAATTCAAGGTCGGCCTTGTCCACCTCGTCGATCAGCAGCACGACCTGCTCGTCGGCGGAGAACGCCTCGCCGAGCTTGCCGAGCTTGATGTATTTGGCAATATCGTCCACACCGGACGCGCCGAACTGGCTGTCATACAGGCGCTGCACCACGTCGTAGACGTACAGACCGTCTTGCGCCTTGGTCGTAGACTTGACGCTCCAGATGATGAGCTTTTTACCCAGCGCCTCGGCCACGGCCTCGGCGAGCATCGTTTTGCCTGTGCCCGGCTCACCTTTGATGAGCAGCGGCTTTTTGAGCGCCATGGCGATGTTTACCGCGTTCATCAGCTCCGGGCTTGCAACGTAATTCTGGCTGCCTTTAAAAGTGTTTTCCATTGTATAGCTCCTTGCAAGATAATCAAAATCAGTATTATTGTACTCGCGTCATATCGCCCTGTCAAACCTGCTGTTTTGAACGGTTCAAATAGATGGTTCAAAATTTTTCTGGAAATTTGAAATTCTGTAGGTTTGTCAAACATATTGGACAGTGACCTGGGCGGGAGACATCCAGCGGAGAGGCCTCATGGGTAAGTTGTTGGAACGACGGTTGTGGACGGCAAGCTGCTTTGCAAAGTCATCCAAGGAATAGAACGAGTGGCAAGAGTAGAAGCGTTTCTGATCCTCGCGGTGGCTGCGCTCGACCTTGCCGTTGTGGCGCGGCGTGTAAGGACGGATCAGTTTATGCCGGATATTCAGTTCGGCGGCTGTTTTTTCAAATAGCGTCGGCAAATTACGCTTGCTGCCCGAAAAACGGTTGGTAAACTCAAAACCGTTGTCTGTCTGGACACATTCCACTTGCCTCTGCGGGCGTACCATGCCCGCAGCTTCCGCAGGAAGTCCGCGGAGGAATAAGTAGATTGCTCCGGATAGGCCGCCAGGAACCGCAGGCGGGTGAACTCGTCGATGGCGGTGTATTGGAACAGTCGAAGCTCCGGATCTGCGATGCACTTCCGAGGCACGACCTTCACATCCACCTGAACGCGCTGACCGGGGTAGGTCATCTGCTCATAAGGCTTTGGTTTGTATGCTTTTTTCGGCTTTTCTGGCGGAAACATACCCATTTTGCGCATGACCCGGAACAAGCTCTCCGGACAGCGGGTGTAGCCCCGCTGCCGCAGCCGGTGCCACAGCTCGATCATGCCCAGTTTGGGATTTCTGCGGCGCATGTCACGAATGAGTTTCAGCTCGGCCTCCGTGTGCTGGTTTGGATGGCTGTGGGGGCGTCTGGACTGGCAGGCAAGGGACGCCACACTTCCGTCCCAGCGCTGCTTCCAGAAATAGATGTACGACCGGCTCTTGTTGTACTTCCGGCTGGCGCGGCTGACGCCGTATTTCTCTGTGTACTTCATTAGGGATTGCCGATAGGCCATGTCTTGTGTTATACTTTTGCTCATGAGGGATATGGTCTCCTTTCGGGCTGGTTTGGTGTGGTAACTTAACTATAACCCATGAGACCATATCCTTCATATCATTTTATTCACTTGTCCAATATGTATTGTGTCCTACAGCTGGGAAGGAAGACACGCCGCAGAATGGATTGACAATGTAAATATAATACGTTAGTATCTAAAATGGCATGAAAAATAATAATGGGAGGCTCCTCTTGTAATGATCGCACAGAAGATGTCTATGTTATCTGAACAGAAGCAATCTCTAACGCTGACACAATCAACGCGGCAGTTTCTGTCGATCCTGCAAATGCCGACGTTTGAGCTTGAAAAGCATCTGCAGGATGCTGTCCTTTCAAATCCGCTCTTTGAGCCGTTTCAAATCCCAGAGAGAGCATTGTATGAAACAAGAAAAAACCGGGATGAAATAATTTATAAAGGATATGTGAAAGGAAATGAAGAAAGCGACCGAGACTTCACAGACTACTTTATACAACAAAAGTTGCCAACAGAATATTTGAGTGAGCAGCTTGGACAGATGAGACTCTTAGATGAGCCGACAAGAAGAAATTGTGAATTCCTTATTGGGTGTCTCGATCAACATGGATACTTAGACTGCCCGCTGAAGGAGTTGGCAGAAGAACAGGGAAAAACGGTTTTTGAAATGGAGCAGGCACTTTTTGTGATCCAGTCGCTGGATCCGGCCGGCGTTGGGGCGAGAAACCTTTCGGAGTGCCTCCTTTTGCAGCTGGTGCAATCTGAGAATTTTACGCACACCAATATCACCCTTATTCAGAAAGGGCTGCCGTTGCTGGCGAAAAAAGATATTCGAGGCGTTGCAGAGCTACTGCATGTTTCTTATCGCCAAGCACAAGAAGCGGCGGAATTTATTCGGACGTTAAACCCACTTCCATTTGCAGGACTCCGCGGTGCTGAAGGGGAGATCGGCTATATTACGCCGGAAGCGATTGTTGATGATGAAGATGGCCTGCTTAGCGTTACCATGAATGACGACATACTGACAGCGCTTCGATTAGATCCCACCTATACTGTGATGATTGGAGACGATACATACCGTGAAATACAAAACTATCTGAAGGAGAAACAGACTGAAGCAAATTCGCTTTTACGGAATGTAAAAAGCCGGAAGAACATGATATATCGGATCATTTGTATGATTGTAGCAATCCAACACGATTATTTCCTGGTGGGAGCGCCCTTGAAGGCGATGCAGATGAAAGACTTTGCCGAAGAGTTAGGAATAAGCACATCGACCGTCAGCCGCGCCATAAAGGACAAGTATATTCAGCACAAGGGAAAACTCATTCTTCTGCGAGACCTCTTTACATCGCCTGCCTTTGAGAGCGGGGAGGGTGAGATCTCGTCCTCTCTGGTAAAGCGCCACATTAAGTTGTTTATTGAGGCGGAGGACAAACAGCACCCTTTGTCTGACAGTACGCTGGTGCAGGCATTGGCAACGATAGGAATTCCCATTTCTCGTCGCACGGCGGCAAAGTATCGTGCGGAAATGGGAATTCCGGGACAGGCCGGCAGACGAAAACAAAAGCACTGATTTGCAGAAAAACCTCGCTCTGATTTGTGGTGCCGACTTGGAATGACATGAGAACAAATGCCTTACATTGCGTGTTTTTGAGATTTGTTAGCGGAAAGCTGCACTTCAAGTGCGAGATATCTGCTGCGTTTTAAGTTGCTTTTGGCAAGGACTCCGATCTGATTGGGAAGAGTCCTTGCCTTTTTGCATTTTGGAGAGTTTGAAAAAGCGAGCTTCTCCTTTATTGCAATAAGTGGCGCACAGGGCGTACTTACCGGAGCGTTGCTTGCCAAGCTTTTTGCTGCCGGGGTGAGCGTGCTTTGGCGCAGCGTTTACTCTTATTGAGAATGGACAAGGAAACATTGAAAGAATATAAAGAATTTCAGAGAAAGGAATACTTGATATACAAAGGGTGAAAAAATGAAAGAGAAAGTGGCTATTATTGCTGATAGACGCGACTATGCAAAAGATCTTGCAGAAATGTTTGGCACATATTTCGATGCCGTTGCAGAATTTAAGGACTATGGGACTTCTGATATCAATAAGATAGAAGGCTATGTGAAGGAAAAGCTTGTAATCGTATCGGCATATTCTGTTGCGCAGAACATCAAGAACAAGATCTCACCTACACAAAAAACAATTATTGCGAACCTTACCCTTCGCAAGGATACCCTATACATGCTGGATGATTTCCCGGAAAACAAAAAGGCTTATTTGGTTAACATAACCTATCAAAGGTGCATGGAGACCATGGCCATGCTGTATAACGCGATGTCCAAAAATATCAACCTGATTCCATTCTATCCCGGGTGTGGCTGCGAAATTGATCCGGATATAGATACGGCAATTACGGTTGGCGAAAAAGATCTGGTTCCAAAAGGGATCCATACCGTGATTGATTTGGGGCAAAGACTTTTAGCGAAATCTTCAATTGACAGATGTGCAGAACTGCTCGGGGTGGAGAATTATCAGGATGGGGAGAAAGTCAAAAAAGATATTGAAAACCAAGTGGAGTTCAGTGCAAAGTTAAATACCTTGATTGGCAAGAAAAATAATCTGCTGGTCAGCTTTAATACGGTGTTGACGCTTGTCCGACAGGGAATTATCATTGTTGACAGCGGCGGTCAAATTCTTTTGGTAAGTAAGAGCGCGGAAAAGATTCTTGCAAATCAGGAAAATGCTATCGTAGGGTTCAGTATTTTTGACCTGTTTCCGGAGCTGCAATTAACAGCGGTTGTACGCAGCAGTCAAAATCCTTATGAAACAATAGCGGAGATTAACAAGAGGACGGTAATTATAACTGTATCCGGCGTAGAAGATGCGGAAGAGAATGTTGGCTACGTTATCATGTTGGAATACTTTAATGAGGCGGAGGCTAGACAGCATAAATTCAGACGTAGAATTAGTGGAAGCGGACATATAGCGACGCATTGTTTTGATGATATTCTGGGGAATAGCAAGGCTATTATCAAGGCGAAGAAAACTGCTGGGCAAATGGCGAAGTCTGATTCCAACGTGTGCATTTACGGTGAGAGCGGCACAGGAAAAGAACTGTTTGCGCAGGCAATCCATAATGCGTCTAAGCGAAGGAACTTCCTTTTTGTAGCGCTGAACTGCTCGGCGCTTCCGGAAAATCTGCTGGAAAGTGAACTATTTGGTTATGAGGGCGGCGCTTTTTCGGGAGCGAAAAATGAAGGCAAAATCGGTATGCTGGAACTTGCCCACAAAGGGACGATTTTTCTTGATGAGATTGGGGAACTGCCGCTGCCGATGCAAGCAAAGCTCCTTCGCGTCCTTGAAGAAAAGAAAATTCAGAAGGTCGGCGGAGTGAATTTGATAAATGTCGATATTCGCGTTATTTGTGCAACGAATCGAAACCTTGTTAAAATGATCGAAGAAGGCAGTTTTCGCAGAGATCTTTATTACAGATTGTGTGTGCTTCCACTGAGTATTCCGCCGCTGCGGGGAAGAAAAGATGATATCCCGCTCCTAATTGACAGCTTCAAAGAGAAGAATAACGCACGGTATACGCTATCTGCTCAGGCAGAGGAAAAATTATTGCAGTATGCATGGCCTGGCAATGTGCGAGAACTGAGAAATACTACGGAATATCTGTCGAGCCTTGAAAAACCCGTAATAGACATTGAAGACATTTCAATTCTGGGAAATAGCTTTTTTGAGTTTGAAGGTGAGATGAAGGCAAGAGCGGATGAGCAAAAAGACATTTCCCTCTTTATTCTTGAAGAGATAGAAAAAAGCCAGCAGCACGGGCGGGCCATTGGCAGGCAGGCGCTATTTAAGGAGGCGGCAGTCCAGGGGCTTCCGTTTACGGAGACAGAAATCCGTTTGACAATGCGCAAGCTTTGTCGCCTTGGATACATTGTTTCATATCAGGGAAGACGGGGAAGTGAACTGACGGACGATGGAAGAGAAAAAATACAGGCGAAAATAGGCTCTAATGGGCGATTATAGGCTGCTATTAGGATCTGGAAAGCCTGATTACTTATTCGTGCTGTAAAAAAGGGAAATAAACTGATGGACGCAGGTGCGGAGTAAGTGCAGTAAAAGAGAATATTCTGCGCAGCACGCACAAAATAAAACCTCAAAAATATGTATTCCGCCAAATTTCGAAAAAAACGGTATATTAATGAGTTTGGCATAGAAGTTGCTTTAGTACGTTGCATTGGCAGTTCTTTATGAGAGGAGGAAAACAGAAGGGGCCAATACATACGATCTGTAACTCAGTATCTTAAAAAACGGAGTATTTGCAGAAATAAATATATGGGAGGAAATATTATGGGCGGAATCTTACAGGCGGTTAACGACTTGTTTGCAGGCGTTATGCCGATTAGCGACTTTCTCTGGGATGTTCCTACAAACTTCAACTGGTATTCTTCGATTCCTATTTTAGGCCAATACTCTCTCGGTATTATTTTCCTGCTTGGTATTGGTATCTATTTTACGATTAGGCTGAAAGGTGTTCAGTTTAAGGAATTCAAGGAAAGTATCAGGATGCTGACCCATTCTAAGAAGGAGGCCAAGGTTGGTACTACACCGCTGCAGGCGTTCCTGATGAGTATGGGCGGCCGTGTCGGCGCTGGTAATATCGTCGGCGTAACCGGTGCGATTTCCATCGGCGGGCCCGGCGCGATCTTCTGGATGTGGGTGTCTGCTGTTCTCGGTATGTCTACTGCTTTTGCTGAAGGTACGCTGGCACAGATCTATAAGGAACGCAAAGGAGACGAGTATGTTGGCGGCTTTACGTTCTATACGCAGAAATTGTGGAGAAATAAGGTTTGGGTTGGTACTGCAATGTGCGTGCTTTATCTGATCTATAACCTGATGAGCATTCCGGTACATACATTTCATGTGTTTACTTCAATGAGCACGATTATGGACACAGCGCTTAACCGTACCACGGATGTTACGGAACCGGTCTACTATGTGGTTGCGGTTGTCATTATTGTTGTGATCGCCATTATTGCATTTGGCGGTATCAAAAAGGCTGTCGGCTTTGCCGATGCAGCGGTCCCGACCATGGCTCTTATTTATATTGCGGTTGCTGTGCTGCTGATGGTCGCAAATATCACCAAGCTCCCCGCTTTCTTTGTTACCATTTTTACGCAGGCATTCAAGCCTCAGTCCATTTTCGGCGGTACATTCGGCATTGCGCTTGCACAGGGCCTTAAGCGAGGCCTTCTGTCTAACGAGGCTGGTATGGGTTCTGCTACGCAGGCCGCGGCTGTTTCGGATCAGGATCACCCTTGCGAGCAGGGTATTATGCAGTCCATCGGCGTTTTTATTGACACGGTTGTCATCTGCACGCTGACCGGCTTCATTGTTGCGGGCGGCGCTATTTGGGAGAATCCCAACATTGACTGGAGCAGCATCAAGTACAACAAGATGGCGACTTTTGTCGCATCGATTCGTGAACTTACCCCTGGTACTGCACTGGATTCGATTGCCGTGATTGTAGTTATTCTTGCATTTGGCCTGTTTGCATTTACCACGCTGTGCTGCGACATTACTTACTCTGAGATTGCTGCGCACAAGGTTTCTGACAAGAAGGGCGTCATCAAGGCGGTTCGTGTTGCCGGCGCGTTTGTGTTTGTTCCACTTGGTACACTGACGGTTCTCTCTGGCCTGCAGCTCGACAACCTTTGGGCAGTGAGTGATTTGGTTAACATTGTGCTGGTGTTTGTTAACGTCCCGACGCTGTTCATTGGCCGCAAGATTATTATTGCTGCTTATAAGGATTATAAGGCGCACAAGGGCGAACGCTTTGTTTCCGCTCGTATTGGCGTTAAATCCGATGTCTGGACGGAGGAAGAGGCGAAGGCAAGAGCACAGGAGTAACGCATCAAATAGCCCCTTTGAAGTACACGGTTTATACAGCCTTTTAACGGCAACAACGCTGGGCACCCGCCTTGTAAGGGCACCCGTGCCAAAGATGAAATTTTAACGAAAACTAAGAGTTTCAAGCCGAAAGAATAGGAGGAAGACGCAATGAATACGAATATTATTGACCTGGAAGATTATCTGGAAAATAGAGAAGCGATGCCTGACATTCAGTCGATTGCAGGCGAGCGTTGGTTCCCGGAAGAGACCAACATTACCGAAGATATGACCAAGTATTGGGGGGGCGACTTCGGTGTCAGCTCGGAATGCAACAAGCTGCGCGCGGTTCTTCTGCACCGTCCCGGAAAAGAAGTGGATAATTTTGACGCCAATGTGGTGCGCTTCCGTGCACCCATCGATCCTGAAAAGTTCAGAAAGCAGCATGATGTGCTCGCCGACTACTATCGCAGCCACGGGATCAAGGTGTTCTATGTAGATGAGCAAAGAGAGGATCGTCCTAACGCGGTATTTGAGCGCGACAATGTCTTTATGACGCCGGAAGGCGCTATCGTGATGCGCCTTGCCATGCCGCAGAGAAGAGGCGAAGAGCGCTACACCGCGCAGACACTTGCAAAGATCGGTGTTCCGATCGTAAAGACCATTGCGGGAGACGGAATCTATGAGGGCGCAAACGCGATGTGGGTTGACCGCCATACGGTGATTCTTTCCACATCTTCCCGCGCCAACCGTTCCGGTTATGAGCAGATGGAAACGGAGTTGCGCCGTCAGGGTGTAACGGAGATCATTCCGATGCAGATTCCTTATGGACATGCGCATATCGACGGTCTGCTGAACTTCCCGAGCAATGATGTTGCGGTTATTCATGCCTGCCAGGTGCCGTACGAAGTGGTCGATACGCTGAAGAGAAAGGGCTACCGGATCATCGAAGTTCCCTCTCTCACTGAGGCAAAATATGGTCATGCGACGAACTTTGTTGCGATTGAGCCGGGTCACGTTGTTTCCAGCAATCTTGCTCCGAGAGCGGTCGAGGAATTACAGAAAGCCGGTATTACGGTCGACGTGCTCGATCTTTCGGAACTCAACAAGGGAAGAGGCTCTGTCCACTGCATGACCGCTTTCCTCAAGCGCGATGAACAGTAAGCGGCAAAAACAGTATTTTTGAATAGCTAAGAGCTTTGCTCCAGAGCCCCTGCACGCAGTGCTGCTTGCAGACGGCGGCACTGCCGCAGGGGACATCGAGAAAAGAAAGCAACATGTGAAAAACCGATGACTGCAAAAGGAGATGCAGATATGAACGATTCGTTGTGGCCAAAGGGAAAGACGAGTGCGGCGACATTTACGTTCGACCTTGATGGCGACATTATCTGGCAGAATATGTCCTCGGATGAGCCCAATACAGAAAGCCTGATTCGAGCTCGCTCGATTGGGCAGTATGGTCCAAACCGCTGTGTTGATATGATTCTTGACTTGCTGGACAAGTATGGTGTAAAGGCAACGTTTTTTGTTCCTGGCTATGTAGCGGAGCATAATCCAGAGGTTATCCGCCGCATTGCTGCAGCCGGCCATGAGCTTGCCAATCACGGCTACCGGCACGAACGGTTTGTAGAGCTGTCGGTGGAAGAACAGCGTGAGGTTTTAATAAAGACGCAAACGATTATTAAGGAACTTACGGGAAAGGAATCCGTTGGATACCGCACTCCCTCGGGAGACTGGCATGTTAGGACGCCGTATTTGCTTCAGGAGCTTGGATTTTCCTATTCCAGTTCCATGCGAGGGGACGATAAGCCTTACTACACGGTGCTAGACGGAAAAGTGACCGATCTTATCGAAATTCCGTCAAAGTGGGAACTGGATGATTATGTAGCCCAAGCTTATAGCATTTATCCGGCGGAACCGGCTGGACTTGACAGAATTAGCTGCTACCGAAATGTGCAGGATAACGATCTGCGCGAATTCCACGGATACAGAGATATGGGTCTTTGCATTGACTTTCTGATGCATCCTCAGATTTCCGGAGCGCCCGGGCGCAACCTCGTTTTGGAAGAGATCCTGAAAGAGGTTACAAGCCATGATGATGTGTGGGTCGCCACGTGCAAAGAGATAGCGGATTACTGGCGTACGGCTCATCCACGGAAGGAGGGGTAACGGCAATGTATGCACAAAGAATGAGATTACCTGAGGGAAAACAATGCGCAGCATTTATTACAGTGAATTTATCTGCTGAGTATTTTTGGATCTCGCTGAACGAAAAAGCTAAAGAAATGCCTAAGACCCTGTCTATTGGGCAGTATGGCATGACACACGGACTGCCGCGCTTATTAAAACTGTTTGATGAATTTGGAATCAAGGCGACATTCTTTGTCCCGGGGAAGGTGGCCGAGACATATCCCGAACTGATTCGAGAAGTGGCAGATCGTGGTCACGAAATTGGATGCCACGGGTACGAGCACGAGAACTTTGGACTGCTCTCCTATGAAGAGCAGCGTGTTCGCATCGGTAAGGCGGTCGATGCGATTGAAAAAGCGTGTGGGAAAAAGCCGGCTGGATTCCGTGCACCGATTGGCGATCTGATGCTCGAAACTTTGAACATTGTGCGTGAATACGGGATGCTCTATTCGAGTGACCTTTTTGACGATGATAGGCCGTACTTTATGAAGGTAAATCCTGCTGGAGACAAGATCTTGCAGATTCCGATGCAGTGGGCAAACTTTGATCTGCCCTATTTTGCGTTTAACTACCGTCCGGCATTTCCGTTTGGACAGGGGAGAGTTGCAAATTACAGTGGAGTCTTGTCAAACTGGAAGGACGAGTTTACCGGTCACTATAATCATGGTTTGTGTTATACGTTGCAGCTTGATCCTCAGACGAGCGGCAGCCCTGGGCGGTATGCCATGATCGAAGAATTTTTGGAGTTTATGACTTCCCATAATGACGTTTGGTTTGCGACCGGCAGTGAGTTGCTCGATTATTGCAGAACAGATGAGGAAGCGTATGTGTCCCTGCGTGAAAAAGCGGAAGAGCAAATAGCAGCAACAGCAAACTAAGAGTTTCAAACCGAAAGAAACAGGAGGAAGACACAATGAATAAGAATATTATTGACCTGGAAGATTATCTGGAAAATAGAGAAGCGATGCCTGACATTCAGTCGATTGCAGGCGAGCGTTGGTTCCCGGAAGAGACCAACATTACCGAAGATATGACCAAGTATTGGGGGGGCGACTTCGGTGTCAGCTCGGAATGCAACAAGCTGCGCGCGGTTCTTCTGCACCGTCCCGGAAAAGAAGTGGATAATTTTGACGCCAATGTGGTGCGCTTCCGTGCACCCATCGATCCTGAAAAGTTCAGAAAGCAGCATGATGTGCTCGCCGACTACTATCGCAGCCACGGGATCAAGGTGTTCTATGTAGATGAGCAAAGAGAGGATCGTCCTAACGCGGTATTTGAGCGCGACAATGTCTTTATGACGCCGGAAGGCGCTATCGTGATGCGCCTTGCCATGCCGCAGAGAAGAGGCGAAGAGCGCTACACCGCGCAGACACTTGCAAAGATCGGTGTTCCGATCGTAAAGACCATTGCGGGAGACGGAATCTATGAGGGCGCAAACGCGATGTGGGTTGACCGCCATACGGTGATTCTTTCCACATCTTCCCGCGCCAACCGTTCCGGTTATGAGCAGATGGAAACGGAGTTGCGCCGTCAGGGTGTAACGGAGATCATTCCGATGCAGATTCCTTATGGACATGCGCATATCGACGGTCTGCTGAACTTCCCGAGCAATGATGTTGCGGTTATTCATGCCTGCCAGGTGCCGTACGAAGTGGTCGATACGCTGAAGAGAAAGGGCTACCGGATCATCGAAGTTCCCTCTCTCACTGAGGCAAAATATGGTCATGCGACGAACTTTGTTGCGATTGAGCCGGGTCACGTTGTTTCCAGCAATCTTGCTCCGAGAGCGGTCGAGGAATTACAGAAAGCCGGTATTACGGTCGACGTGCTCGATCTTTCGGAACTCAACAAGGGAAGAGGCTCTGTCCACTGCATGACCGCTTTCCTCAAGCGCGATGAACAGTAAGCGGCAAAAACAAATATTCCGCTGACTTTTGAATTGAATACGGCACGCAAGCAAGCGCAAGGGGGGAGCAGCCTTTCGGCTGTTCTTCCTTGCACTATAAAAAGAAGAAGGCTTCGCGATAATTTTGGAACCTTAATGATTTACCACAAGGGCATCGTCCTCTTCTTCACTTCTTTCCGGCAAATAGTACCGGTAAAAATCCGCTGCGCAGGATTTCTCATCCTCGGGCAGGGGAAGGTAGGTCCTTGAGAGAGAAGAGAATCGTTTCCTCCGCGCGGTTCGATAGATACTTGAAAGCCGTCTTGCCCCAGTGCTGCTGCGCAAGCTCTCCTGCAACATGGAGCCAGAAGAGCGGCTGCTGATCAAGCGGCAGGCGCAGGCGGTATACGCTGTGCGCCGGTATGATGCCGTCGGTGCAGTCGCTGCCGAAAAAGTCGTCTTTTACCATAAAAGTGCCGACGATGCGCCGCTTATCCTCCGATTCCTCTGCGCGGCACGCTGTCAAAAGGCACATGGAGTTTGGCTTTATGATTCTCTTCGCTCTCGTCGATCAGGTGCTGGATCTTTTCCTGCGCGTTAGTATTCTTCAGAATCAGGAAATTTGAAAAGGCATCCGGATAAATGAACCTCTTTTCGCCTGAGTTGAAGCAAACGGTGATGCTATGATCGTTCCAATCGGTGACGATCCCCTTTCCGAAGGTGGTGTGCGTGATCGGCTGTCCAAGGAGCTGCATGGGGTTACTCCTTTCTGACGAAAGAGCCTTTATCCCATACTTGCGCAGGCATAAAGGCTCTTCTTGTGACGGATCGATCGTTTTTGAGATTATTCGGCGTCCGAAACCGTGTGTACCTTGTCGAGAATGCGCAGAACCATGCTGTCGTCCTTGATCTGTGTGGGAATGACATGTCCGTCCAGTTCGAGCCCGACCTTGCTGCCCTCTCTTGGTGTGGAGCAGTTTGCTTGTACCTGCTGATCCATCTGGATGGAAAGTGACTCCTTCAGATCACCGCCATAAACACAGCAGGGACAAGGCCACTTCGCCGCAGCTGATTCGCTTTTGCCTGTTCGTCACGCTTTTCTACTTTGATAACGTCCATTGTAATCCTTCTTACGGTATGGGGGTTGATATTCCTATACCGCACGATGCGCGGATACAAGGAAGCACTTGCCATGCGGTAAGTGCTTCCTTTTTTGATCGTTGGATGCTCAGCTTCCCAGATTCAGCTCGTAGGTGCAGAGATAGAAGAGGAACGACGTCATCTGATAGCGGCTGATGCGGGTGTTGTAAGCGTCAAGCAGCTCGTCGAGGTTGCTGTCGCGTGAGGTGATGTCCTTCTGGTTGCACCAGAGCATGGCCTTGGCGGCTTCTCTTGTGAGGTTCGAGTTGCCGCTCATCACCTGCAGGAGCTGGGACTGATCCACATTGGTGTTGATCCCGGCAAGAGCAGCAAAGCGGTAGATCAGCATGCAGGCGCCGCGATAATCCATTTTCTCGTCGTAACCGGTGTACAGCAGGTCGCTCTGGCGCAGGATCCTTGTCTGATAGGCCCAGCATACGGCATCGTAGTAAGGATAGGAGGCGTTGAAGGAGCGGCTCTCGTAATCGGGCGGCAGGGCGGAGTTGTCTGTTTCGGGGCGTCCGGCGATGCGGTAGAGCACATCGACAAACTCACCCAGCTTTGCAGTGGACTGACCACCGAAGTTGTCCGGGGATTCCGGATCCACATAGCCATTGCGATACATATAGAGGACGCTTGCCTGGTTGAAGATGCTCTTGATGTCCGTAAACACCACCGTATCCTTGAGACTGCCGCCGCTCGGCTCTTTGTTGAAGACGTGAGCGTAGTAATCGCTGTTGACGATGTTGCTGGAAACCTTGAACTTGTTGTCCACATACAGGCAGTAGGCGTGCAGCAGCTCGTCGGAGATGACGATGCTGTCGTCGGCGGGACTGACCGTTTCCGTATCGGCGTCGTAGCGGAAGGTTTTCGTCAGGAACGAACGGTTCGACAGCATGGCGATATGAACACCGCTCGAGAGCACGTCCGTGCCGGCCAGCAGACGGGAATCATACTCCACGCCGAAGAGGTTGAGGAGCGTCGGCAGGATGTCCGCCGTGGAACAGTATTCGTCCACCACAATGTTCTCCGAAAGGCCGGGAACATAGCAGATGAAGCTGTTGCGGTATTTCTCAAACTTGGTGTCCAGCGTCTGCCCGGCAAGCTCGTTGTATTCCTCCTCCGTGAGTCCGTAGGGATAGTGGTCGTTCGTGAGGACGATGCAGGTCTTGTCGGCAATGCCGGCGGCCTCCAGCTGCTGCATCAGGTATTGCAGCGCGTACTCAAGCTCTAAATTGCAGGCAATATATGCCTTGACCGGCTCGGAGTAGGGGAGATCTTCCACCGCGGCTTTGTTCTTGGCGCTCATGGCGTTGTCCCAGTTGTACTGGTAATGACCGCTGAAGGTCATGTAGTAGGCATGAAATGGCTCTTTGCTGTTGATGTAGTCGTTCACGGAGGCCTCAATCATCTCAAGATCCGAGGACGGCCAGTCGATCTTCACGTTCAGGCCGGAATCCGCTGCCTTAAAGTCGTAGCCCATGTTGGCGTGGGTGATGTTGCGGTTGTAGAAATCGCCGATGTAGTCGTGATAGCCGTAGGACTTGTAGCCCATTCCGTTCAGCGCGTTGCCGAGGCAGAAGGGAAGATAGTTGGTGCCCGCCACATTGAAGCTCGAATCCGTCTTGGTGCGGGACATATCCGGGTAGAGACCCATGCACATGGTGTATTCGCCATTGGTGGTGACGGACTGGAACGAGCCGTAGTAGTTTTCAAAAATGATGCCCGTGTGGGTCATTTTATAGAGGGCGGGCGTCAGCTCCTCGCTGATGAACCACGGACAAAAGCTCTCGGCGCAGATGGTGATGAGGTTATAGTCCTTCAAAAGCCCTGTGTAGTTGCTCTTGCGGCTGGGCGTTATCTTGGCGAGGTATTCGTCCGTTGCCTTGAGAATGGCGCTGTCGGTGCTGCTCGCCAGCTTCGTGAAGTCGATGCTCTCGATCACGTTGAAGGAGTTGCTGCTATACGGCTGCTGATCGCTGCTGACTTCCAGAGTGGATGGCGTAAAAAAGGTGATGTCGCCGTCATCTCCGGCGATCATATAGTGAAGCTCCTGCACGGTGGTGGCGATCATACCGACCTTTTTATAACTGCTGTCGGTGGAGGTATTTACATTGGAGAGGGTCTTATAGACGGAAAAGGGCTTGTTGCGTCCGACGAACAAGAGCCCTACCGTCACCAAAACCAGTACGAGCAGCAGCGCAAAGGACGCCTGCGCCTGCTTCCAGCGCAGACGGAGCTTCAGCGTCGGGACCTTTCGCAGTGCAAGGCATGCGATTACTGCAATCAGCGGCAACAGCAGCAAAATGATGCGCGGCAGGTTTTTGAAAATCGCGTAGAAGAGCTGAGAGTTGAAGTTTGTGATCACGTTCTCGCCCATGCTGACCTGGCTGATGGGCATGAAGTTGCCGAAGATGCACTGATAGACCAGCTGTACCTCGGCCAGCAGCACCTGCACCGCTACAAGCAGCACGCCAACGGTCTGGCGCAGAATCTTGGGCAGGAATGAGGTGAGAAGCGAGAAAAAGACACCGGCTTGCAGCGCAAACAAAATAAGGTAGATGGTGTGCCTGTCCAGCTTGTGGTAAACGCACAGGTGCAGGCACAGCTCCACATAGATGCCGGCGAAGCAGAACAGCAGCAGATCGGCGATCCACGTTTTCCAAAGGCTGCGGCGCGGGGACTGCGCGGCGTCGGGCGTTTCTGGTGTGGGGGCGTCGGGCTGCTGCACTGTTATAAGGGAAGTATCGTCAGTTTTTAGTTTCATAAATTGTTCTCCTGCTGAGGGCTTTTTCAAAAAAGAAAAATCGCTTGCGAAATTTGCCGAAATATTGAGACAGAGCCTATCATAGAGCAAAAGCGCGAAAAAGGCAATCATTCTTGTAAAAAAATTTGAAAAAGCTTTACAATTTGCGCGACGGGACGTGCTCAAATCGTGCTTTTTATGACAAAAAGACAGAAAATGGTAACAATTGTGCTTGACTTTGAATAGATCCTGTGATATTCTGCCACGGAAACAGGTTACGGACCGAAAGGGATAACGACTGTGCTCAAAGGCACAGTCGTTATCTTTTTTTATGCTCCGAACCATAGGAGGAAAAGCAACATGTATTTGATGATCGACAACTACGACTCATTTGTGTATAACCTGAAGGCATATTTGGAAGAGTTGGGTCGGGACATTATGGTGCGCCGGTCAGATGAGATCACGATCGAAGAGATCGAGGCGATGGCCCCGCAGGGTATCATTCTCTCCCCGGGGCCGAAGCGCCCGTGGGACGCGGCACTGTGCGTAGAAACGGTGAAGCGCTTTCAGGGCAGGGTGCCGCTGCTCGGCGTGTGCCTGGGCCATCAGGTGCTGGGCCACTGCGCGGGCGCCACGGTGGAAAAGGGCGCTCGTCCCATGCACGGCAAGGTGACGAGGGTGCATCACCGTGGCACGGGGCTTTTCGCGGGCCTGCCGGAGGAATTCAACGTGACGCGCTACCATTCGCTCGTGGTGCGCGAGGATACCCTTCCCGCAGACTATCAGGTGGACTGCGTTGCAGATGACGGCACAGTGATGGCGCTCTCGCACCGGACGCTTCCGATGTATGGCGTGCAGTTCCACCCCGAGGCGGTGCTGACCGAGTACGGCCACGAGATGCTGGAGAATTTCTGCCGCATGGCGGAGGAAAAGGGAGTGTCGGCATGAAGCGCGTCACCGTAGAATTGGAGCGATACGTTCCCGCGTCGGAGGTTTTCCACCTGGCGGCGAAGGAGCCGGGCTGCGCCTTTCTGGACTCCTCTCTCGTCAACGAGCTGGGGCGATGGTCGATCCTGGGGCTGCGCCCCTATAAGACGCTCGTGAAAGAGCAGGACGGCAGTTTCACCGAGGACGATGTTGCCCGCCCGGACACGGACTTTGAAACGCGGCTGGGAGAATTTCTCCGGCTGAACCGCGACGAAAACGAGACGGAGCTGCCCATCGTTTCCGGCGCCATCGGCTATTTTTCCTATGATTACGGGCGCGAGCACATGGGCGTTCCCTCCGGTGAGCAGGACGTCGAGCCGATCCCGCAGGCGCGGGTGGTGTTCTATGACTTACTGCTCATCGAGGATTGCCATGAAAAGCGCGTGTGGCTCTCCGCCTGCGGCCAGACCGAGGACGCGCTTGAATTGCTCGCGCACTTCCGCCGGAACATCGAACGCGGAATGGAAAAGGGATTCCCGGCCCTGCCCGACGCGCACGCGACAAAGCCCATCACCGTTCGCCCCAACTTTGAAAAGGAAGAATACAAGGCGGCGGTGGATCGCATGATCCGCTACATCATCGAGGGCGACATTTATATTGCCAACATGACCCAGCGGCTGGACGTTATGAGCGACCGCGAGCCGCTCGCGGTCTTTGAGCATCTGCGCACGCACAATCCCTCGCCCTTCGGCGGCTATCTTGACTGCGGCGATCACCAGATCATCTGCGCCTCGCCGGAGCGCTTCCTGCGCTTGCGCGGCAGCGTGGTGGAAACGCGCCCCATCAAGGGCACGCGCAAGCGCGGAGAGACGCCGGAAGAAGACGAGGCGCTGCGCCGGGAACTTGAGCAGTCGGAAAAGGACAAGAGCGAGCTTCTGATGATCGTGGACCTTGAGCGCAACGACCTCAACCGCGTCTGCCGCCCGGGCAGCGTGGAGGTGACGGAGCTTTTTACCGTGGAGACCTACGCAACGGTCTTCCATCTGGTGTCCAACATCCGCGGCGAGCTGGCGCAGGGGAGCGACGTGACCGATCTTCTGCGTGCGGCCTTCCCCGGCGGCTCCATCACGGGCGCGCCCAAGTACCGCGCCATGGAGATCATCGACGAGCTGGAGCACGGCAAGCGCGGGCTGTACACCGGCTCCATCGGTTACCTGACACTGGACGGGGAGTGCGACCTGAACATCGTTATCCGCACCGCGCTCCACCGCGACGGACGCTACCACCTGGGCGTGGGCGGCGGCATCACCTCGGAGTCGGATCTGGAATTTGAGTATGAGGAAACGCTGCAAAAGGCGAAGGCCGTGCTGGAGGCGCTGCAATGACACAGATGGTGACGATGGACGACGGCGTTCAGTTTGGTCTTGGCGCGTTTGAGACCATCGCGGTGGAGCGGGGGAAGGGGATCCTTCTCTCCCGCCACCTCGCGCGCCTTGGGCGTTCGGCGCAGTTTCTGGGGCTGGGCGATCTTGCTGAGCGCGGATTGACGATGGAGCGTACGGCAGAATGGATCGGCGAAAACTGCCCGGAGCACAGCGCCTGCAAAATTCTGCTGACGCAGGAAAACCTTATGATGCGCCTGCGCCCAAACCCCTATGGCCCGGCGCGCTACGCGCGCGGCTTTCGCATGGACTTCAGCGCCGTGCGGCGGAACGAGACCTCCCCGCTTACGGGACATAAGACCCTCAACTATGGCGACTGCATTCTGGAGCATCGCGCTGCCGCCGCTGCCGGAATGGACGAGCGCATTTTCCTCAACACGCGGGGAAAGCTCGCTGAGGGAACGGTGAGTAACCTCTTCCTCGTTTCCGGCGGGTGGATCTATACCCCGGCGCTTTCCTGCGGGCTGCTGCCCGGCGTGCTGCGATCGTATCTTCTCGAGCGCTATCGCGTGGAGGAGGGGGAGATCGGCCCGCGCGAGCTGGAGAACTTTGATGAGTGCTTCGTTACCAACTCCCTCATGGGCATCATGCCCGTTCAGCAGCTTGGGGAGCGCGTCTTTCCGAGCCGCGAGACGGTGGATCGCCTGCGCTCTGCCTATGAAGCGGAAAAAGGAACACTCCAATAAAAAAGCCCCGGATCAGAAACGATCCGAGGTGAGATAAAGTCCCTCGCAGGACGAATTGGGCAAAAAATAGATGAGCCTTGACGGATAACCGGGAATCGTCAAGGCTCATCACGTATTCTTGGGCTCTAACATCAATTTAACCTCGCTTTCGGGGATTTGAAAGGGACTTGCTGTTCGGTCGGGTTGGTTGCTTCCTTTCTGTATCTATAAGATAGCACGGAGCGACCTGAAAATCAATGCAAGGAAGGAACAAGCTTTCCTGCAAATAATTGGGCATAACAATGAAATGATGCTTGCACGTGCAAGAGACGATTGACTTCTATGCAATGTTGGGGTATCATTAAATTGTTGAGGGCTTTCACGACACCGTGAAAGCCCTCTTTTTGTCATTTTGGGGATACAGTTTTTTTACTTACGGCTTTCTGCCGTTGCAGAAGTAGAAGACCGTGAGAAGGCCAGGGCCGCAGTGCGCGCCGATGACAACGCCAAGGTTGCTGATGGTGATCTCGCCCATGTCCGGGAACGCGGCGCGAACTTCATCGCGCACGTGCTCGGCGTCGGCAAGGCAGTCGGCATTGAGAATATGCATCGTAAGGCCCTTGGTGTCGACCTCCTTGAGGTCGTCTTTAATGCCGCGCAGGATCTCTGCGAGCGCAGCCTTTCTGCCGCGTACCTTCTTGGCAACGTCGAGTGTGCCGCCGTCGGGCACGTACAGAACGGGCTTGACCGAGAGGAGAGAGCCGACCAGCGCCGAGGCGTTGGAAACGCGGCCGCCGGCCTTGAGGTAGTTGAGATCGTCCACGGTGAAGCGGTGGGCGATCTTGAGCTTGTGCGCTTCGCCCCACGCAATGACCTCGTCATAGTCCATGCCCTCTTCCATGCGCGCGACCATGCTCTCGACCAGAAGGCCGAGGCCGCCGGAGATGCAGAGCGTGTCCATCACATAGATCTTGCGGTCGGGGTGCTTTTCGCGCGCCATCTGCGCGCCGAGCAGCGCCTTTTCATAGGATACGGACATCTTCTTGGACATATCGAGGAAGATGACGTCCTTGCCGGTATCGAGCAGGGAATCGAAGAAGTCGCAGTAGATATATTCGTTGATCATGGAGGTCTTGAGCAGATCTCCGTTGTTGCGCATGCCCTGATATACGGCAGCGCGCGATTCCTCGCGGCAATCGTCTTCATACAGCTTGTCGCCGATCGTGTAGCTGTAGCTGATGAAGGGAATGCTGTGCTTTTCCAGATAGTCCCTCGTGAGATCAGAGGTGGAAGATGTGGCGATGATATAGTTTGGCATAGTACCAATCCTTTCCCGTCTGATGATGGTAATCATTTTGAAGAATACTTCAAAGGCAGTATAAAAAATTTTGCGGCGTATGTCAATTCAAACATTCTTGAAGTGCGTTTTGGGGAAAAGCAAAATGATATTGCAATTTTACTGACACTGTGCGCATAATGGAGGCAATAAGAGACCGTCTGGTTCCTGATGCTTTTCATTATTTTTGCCCGTCTTTCGCGCCGATGCCGGCGCGAAAGACGCAGGGAGGCTGATGCGGAGGTGCGATCGATGCAATCCAAAGAAATCAACATTCTCAGTATCATGAAGGATCTTGTTTCGGTGCAGAGCGATACCGGAACAAGACAGGAGGAACGCGCGGCGGAGAAAATTGCCGAGTACTTTGAAAGCGACGCGTACTTTGCCGCCCATCCTGATCACTGGGGGCTGTGCGATACGGGAGATTTTCTCGGGCGCCGCGTTGTCTGGGCGCTCAAAGAGGGGAAAAGCCGCAAGGTGCTGGTGCTGACCGGCCATTACGATGCGGTCGAGACCGACTGCTACGGTGAGCTCAAGCCGCTTGCGTTGGATCCGGACGCGCTGCGCGAGGAAATGCTGAGACGAAAGCTTGGCGACGAATGCTTGCAGCAGGAGCTTGCCAGCGGCGACTGGCTGCCCGGACGCGCAACGGCCGACATGAAAGGCGGGCTTGCCATCGGCCTTTATCGCCTTCTGACGCTGCCCGAGGACGCGGAGACAGGCGTTGCCTTTGTTGCTGTCTGCGACGAGGAAAATGTCTCCGCCGGGATGCGCGGCGCAGTCGATGTGCTGCTGCATCTGAAAGAGCGCTTTGGCATCGACTATCTTGCGTCTCTCATTCTGGAGCCGCAGCTGCCGCTGGCGGGCAAGGAGTTCATGCTCTATAACGGCAGCATCGGGAAAGTCCTTCCGGTGATTGTGGCGAAGGGAAAGCTTGCCCACTGCGGCGAGCCGCTCAAGGGGCTCAACGCTGCCCACATGATCGCAGAGATCGCCGCGCGGATCGACATGAATACCGACCTTGTCACCGAGGACTTCGGCCTGTCCTCGGCGCCGCCCGCCGTGCAGCAGATGTGCGACCTCAAGACAACCTACGATGTGTCGCTGCCGTCCCTCGCAGCGTTGTGCGTCAACCTGCTCTTTTTGGGCGGCGGACAGACAACAGAGCGCGCGATCCAGCGCCTTCGGACGATCTGTGAAGAGGCGGTCGCATCTGTGATGATGAAATATGAATCCGCCTGCGCGTTTGCCATGCAGCGCGGGCTCCTGCCCGAAGCGGAAAAGCTGCGCGGCACGCCGCGCGTTCTGCTGCTCTCCGAGCTTGAGGCGATGGCGGCTGCGAAAAATGACGATTTTCCGGCGTGGAAGACGGCGCAGGCGCAGCTGCTGAGGGAGAAGATCGAGCAGGGCGGGCTGACGCTGCAAAACGCGAGCATACAGTACATTCAGCGTGTGCTCGAATGCTCCGGCGAGGAAGAGCCGATGGTCGTCATCGGGATCGCGCCGCCGTATTATCCCGCGGTCTGCAATGCTTATCTTCCTGCGGACGGGAGCGACATTGCGGAAAAAGTCCGCGCCGTTGTTGAAGGCAGCTACCACATGCAGCTTTCCGTGATCCCTTATTTTACCGGCATCGGAGACGGCAGCTATATGACCTGCATCGCTCCTGCGCAGGAGCGCGCACTTCTCACCAGCCTGATGTCGCTCCCTGCCTCAATCTACGACATTCCCTTTGAGTCTGCCGCCCGGCTCAACGCGCCCGTTTTTTACCTCGGGCCGCGCTGCCGGGCGATCCACCAGTGGTGCGAGCGCGTTTACCTGCCTGACCTGGTGGAGATCGTTCCCCATATTATTGACCATATTCTCGGTTTGCGGTGAGAAAACGGAAATAAATACGGCAAACTGTGACTTTGTTACAGAACGGCGCGGCGCGGCCTGCTATGATGAGGCCATCACAAGGAAAGAGGTATCGGAAATGAAAATCAAACTCAATCCCGACCAGGAGATCGTTCAGACCATTCGCGAAGGGCTCAAGCGCACCGGCGGATACTGCCCCTGCCGCGTGGAGCGCACCGAGGAGACCAAGTGCATGTGCAAGGAGTTTAAAGATCAGATCGCCGACCCAAACTACGAGGGCTTCTGCCACTGCATGCTTTACTACAAATCCTTGCAGGACTGAGAGAAACGACGGTACAGGACATCTGCAAGCGGAAAGCAGAAAATTGCAAAATACCCGCCCGGCTTTTTTCAACAAGCCGGGCGGGTTGCCTATTGTACTTTGGCGAAAAACACCGTATACTGGTGAAAAACAAAGGAAGGCAGACGGTGCATGAATACTTTGATCGAATTATACGACGAGCGCGCCATTGAAAACATTTTGGCGCCGGATATGTTCCGCCCGCAGCGCATCGTCTACCTCTGCCCCGGTGAGATCGTGCGGGACCGCACGCGGCAGGAGAAAATGGCCGTCTTTTTCCGGCGGCGCGGCTGGGAGCCGGAGCTTGTTTTTCTGGAGGCAAGTCTCTTCAAGGCTGACCGTATTCTGCGCCAGCTCGTCACCGTCGGCGAAAAATACCCGGACTGCGCCATCGATGTGACCGGCGGCAGCGACGCCGCCCTGTTCGCGGCGGGAATGTTTGCTGCGCAAAAGGGCGTGCCAGCCTTTACCTATTCCCGAAAGAAAAACAGCTTTTACGACATTTCCGGCGCGGCCTTCGCAGACGATCTGCACTGTGACCTTCTTTATTCCATCGAGGACTTTTTCCTCATGGCTGGCGGAACGCTGCTCCCCGGGCGGGTGGACAACCACGTATTGTCCCGCTATCTTCCGGATTTTGACCTGTTTTTCGACTGCTTCCTGCGCTTTCGGCGGGAATGGCCGAACATCATCTCTTATATTCAGCGGGTGTCGCCATCCGAGTATGGGCAGATCCCGCCCCTCAGCATTGAGGGCGGCTACACCGTGAAGGGCGAGCATGGGACGCGGAACACCGCCAACGAAGCGGCGCTGCGCGCGCTTGAACGCCTTGACTTCATTCGCACGCTCACGATCGTTCCCGGCGAGCGGGTGTCCTTCCGCTTCCGCGACCTCAACACCAGGGCGTGGCTGCGGGACGTGGGCAGCGTTCTGGAGCTTTACACCTACAAGGCCTGTCTCGACTCCGGTATTTTTCACGATGTCATCAGCAGCGCCGTGGTGCGCTGGGACGACGTGGTGGGTCACAGCAGCGTTTCCAACGAGATCGACGTGATGGCGGCGCGAGGCGTGATCCCACTGTTCCTCAGCTGCAAGGCGTGCGACATCAAAACGGAGGCGCTCAACGAGCTTGCCATCTTGCGCGACCGCTTCGGCGGCAAGGGTGCCAAGGCGGTCATCGTTACGACCGAACCCTGCCACTCTGCCGCCCGTCACCGCGCCGCCCAGCTGGGCATCGCGGTCATTGATCTGGAGGAACTCAAAACGGGCCAGCTCGTACACCGGCTGAAGGTGATCATGAAAGCAGAATGAAGAACAATACGGAGGGTCTCCTGACCCTCCGTATTGTTCTTTTGATTTCAATTAGCCGTAGGCGCGGACGAAGGTAGTGCTGCCGCCCTCAGCGGCGTCGAAGAGGTTCACGCCGGAGACGGGGATGATGCGCAGAAGGTCGTTCTCGCTGTCGTAAAAGTCGAGAAGAAATGTGCCATTGCGCACGTCGCCGTTGCTGTTGTAGAGGTTGAAGCAGTAGATCATGCCTTGCTCCGTCATGCCAAGGTAGGTGCAGTAGCCGCCATAGTCAATGGACAGATCCTCCATATCCTCCATGAAGTTTTCGATGCTCGTAAAGCCGTTTTTGCTGAAAGAGAGGAAGTAACTGCTCGTATAGCTGCCGCCGCCATCTACACCGTGCCGAACCTCTGCATACCAATCACCGGTGACGGGGAAGGGCATGGCGTTTGCCATCGGCGTGATGCGCCCGGCAAGGTCGTAGCGATCACCGTTTTGATCCACGGCGTACACGGTCTGGTAGCCCTCTTCGTACCCGCCCTCGCGCTCGCCGTTTTCAAAGCCGACGATGTTATCAAGGCCATAGAGCGGGCCGCCGGAGCAGAGGAAGCCATTGTCAAAGCCGCCGAAAATGTCCGCATACTCCACTGTGCCACCCTTGGTGAGCAGGAAAACATAGGGAGCCATCCCATTGCCGAAGGTGCCGACAAAAATGTCCTGATACTCGCCGTAGCAGGCGGCGATGGGATAGTCGGTGTTGTAGGAAAAACCAACGTAGGGGCGGTATTCCTCGCTGTCGAACATGCCGTCTTCGTGCCGCGTAAAGCGAACCGCCGCACCGTCATCAGTCAAGTGAGCCGTCACGAAGGCGTATTCGGACTGCGGCGCGCTGCTGTGCCGCTCTTTTGCGCCGGGCTGCACATGCAGTTCTTCGTAGCACTGGCCCGCGCCTGCGAGTGAGCCGACGGGCTGGAAGGCGGTAAAGCTGCCGTCCTGCTCCGGATAGAAACGCAAGTTGTCCAGCTCGTAGTTTTCCTCTGCGATCGTCCACGCACGTACCGAGGCAAGATCAATGCACATAGGGCCAAAGTTTTCGTCGTCCGGTGAGAGTTCCGGCACGCCCCACGGCGCATAGACGGTGTCGTAGGTCTGTGCCGCCGCACAGCGCAGGGCAGCAACGAAGTCCTCCTCACCGATATCAAAGCGGTCGAGCACCTGCGCGTTCGTCAGCCGCCTGCCGCTTGCAAAATCATAGTGATAGACCTCATAGCTGACGATGTCGCTTGCCCAGCCCGTCAGGTGCAGGGAAAGGCTCAGAAGGCTGCCGTTCCAGTGGCTCTGCCACGAAATGTCCGCATAGTAGGTCTCCGGCATCTTCGTTACGGAGGAGCTGCTCAGCGTGGCCTGCACGTCGCTGCTGAGGATATTCATGATCGCTTTGTTGATGGACTCGGCGTCCGCTGTGTCGTCTGCAAGCTGCGGGATATGGTAGGAATAGTCCCATTCCTGACCGTGTTCATCGGTGAAAGAGCCTTCTTTGCTGATTGCTTCCGTGATGAGACTGTCGTCGTAGCGTTTGCCCAACGCAGGAGAGAATGTATCCTTTTGGCCGCAGGCTGTCAGCTGCGTGCAGAGTACAAGGCAAAGGAGCGCGCTCAGCGCCCGGAAAAGGCTGCGGTGATGCTTCACGTCTGGTACCTCCTCATCGATCATTGGTGACTGTTGTGGATATGATGGGAACGCCTGTATTTTCTTTATTGTAGCACAAGAAAGTCAAAAGCGAAAGAGCAAGTGCTGATATTCGGAAAGTTATCCGATAAAGACAAGTCGTAAAACGGCTATTTAACCGATCATGGTCGCGGAGCTGATCGACCACATTGAGGTGTACCACGCTGAAAGGCAGGACGGCATTACCAACCAGCACGTCGATATTCACTACAACTGCATCGGTGCCTTTGATGTGCCGGATCGCCGGAAGATCCCGGAGGCCGACATTATCATGGAAACAAGAAAAGGCGTAGCACTCAGCTACGCCCCGGAACAGGTTGCGGTATGAATTTTGTGGGAAATAAAAAAGCAGAGTGTCCATTACAGGATACTCAGATCCTATAAGGACACTCTGCATGGTCCCCTGACCGATTGTAAATCCGAACTTTCAATATCGGCAAAACCAATCCTTGTTTCGCCCTCTTTGTAGTTGAATGTGATAAGGATATAATCGTCAAAAATGGTGACGGCGTTTACAAAGCTGTCAATCAGCCTCCTGCGGGCGTCCAGCTTGCTTGTGTCCAACGAACGGAAACGGCAGACGAAATAAACAACATCTTCACGGCTCACGGCCGGGTGCTTCATTTCCTCTTGGATGATTTGCAGCTCAATGTCCTTTTTGCGTTCTTCCAGTTCATCAAGCCGCTGCTTGGTAGAGGCATTGATAATCCCCATTTGAATAGCGTTGAGCATATTAGTGATGCCGCTCTCGGCTTCTTCCAGCTGCTTGCGGAGGGCAGGGAGTACGCTGCTTTCCCGGCTCTGAATGTCCATCACGGCATCCGCCACATACTCCACAAAATTATCGTCCATGATTTTCGCCATGACCGCATTGACAACGGCATTTTCCAGCGGCAGCTTTCGGACGGTTTTGTGTTTGGCGTTACAGGCGTGGTGTTTCTTGGTATTCACACAGCGGTAATAATGGTACTTCCGGCCCTTGTTGGAGCTTGTTCCGCTTTCACCTACCATCATAGCCCCGCAAGTGCCGCAAAACAGCTTTGTTGTCAAAAGATAATCGTCTTCGGCCTTGTGCCGCGCTGGTGCTTTCCGGTTTACTGCAAGCCGCTGCTGTACCCGGTCAAACAGGTCTTGCGGGACAATGGCGGGAATCCCGTTGGGCGTGACGATATGGCGGTAGCTGTACTCTCCGATGTACTTCCGGTTTTTCAGCAGACGGGCCATGAAATTAAGGTCGATTTTCTTTCCCCGCACCGTGGTAACGCCTCGTTCGCTCATATATGCAACGATTTCTTTCATCGTTGCGCCCTCGTCATACATGGTGAACATTTCCAGCACAGCGGGAGCGGTGCGCGGGTCGATCTGATACTGCATATCCTTGTCGATGACATAGCCGAAAGTCGGCGTACCACCGTTGTATTTGCTTTTCAAGGCGTTCTCCGTATGGCCCCGTATGACCTTTTCGGACAGCTCGGCGGAGTAATATTCCGCCATGCCCTCTAACATACTTTCAAGGATGATGCCCTCCGGCCCGTCTGAAATATTCTCGGTGGCAGACAGCACCTTGACGCCGTACTTGCGAAGCTGTGCCTTGTAGTGGGCGCTGTCATAACGGTTGCGGGCGAAGCGGTCTAACTTCCAGACGATGATAACATCGAAAAGGCCCTTTGCGCTGTCCTTAATCATTCGCTGGAAGTCCGGGCGATGGTCGGTCTTGGCAGACATGGCGCGGTCAATATATGTCCGCAGAACGGTAATATCATTTTTCTTGCAATAGGCCATACACTCCCGAAGCTGGCCCTCTATGCTTTCTTCCCGCTGGTTGTCGCTGGAATAGCGGGCATAAATCACAGCTTTCATGTCTTTTCCTGTCCCTCCTCCATGATGCGGAATAACGCCTCTTTCAGACGCTTATTGACTGGTGCTTGCGGGTCAAAGCACATTTCGATAAACTCCCGCAACTCTTGATTCTGAATGTTCTTGCCTTTCAAACGCTCTGGCTGGTAATCATACAGCTTGCCCCGTGGCTCGTCTGTGCGACAATAGAGATAATCCATCGACACATCGAAGTAATCCGCATATTTCAAAAAGACCTCCGGTGAAGGTGTGGATTGTCCGGTTTCAAATCGGTTGATACGGGATTGCTGGACGCCTAAAATCTGCGCCATCTGTACCTGTGTCAGCCGGATGCCCTCCCGCAAGGCCCGCAGCCGCTTTCCGATTTGCTCCATATAAAATCACTCCTTGCAGATAAAATATCACAAATAAGCATAGAAGTAAATATTGATTTTGAAATTTATAATTACTATGTAGCGTCAGCACTTTGTGGCTGACGCTGCTTGATAACTGAAAAGCACGCCCTCCGGCTCCTGTCAATGGCGGCTCTGCCGTTTATCTTGACCATTGACAGGGGACAGAGGGCGTGCATGGCAAAATTTTTCCGGCATGGGATAACACGGAATAACACGATATAACTTCGTATGAGGTCATATAGTACAATATGCCTTATTCGTTCATGAATTGTTTACTTTTGCCTGTATTGACAAACTTTTTGACTCGAATTATACTATAATCACACGGAGAAAATAACATAATATGAATGTGAGAAACTAACAACACAAGAGGAACATTGCTTTCAGCAGCAAAGCAAAGGACATGGGCGACTATTTGGGTTGCTCAAATTAACAGGGCACGGGAAGAAAGTGGTTGCTGTACACACAATCCCAATAAGTGCCCGAGATGAATGTAGGAGATAGAATACGGCTCCAATTCCGTATTCCGATGCAACTGAGTTATCGTGATCGGGTTTTGCGCGTCGGAGGTGGATAGCATAACTATTCACCCAAGGCGTATTTCACGATAAGGAGGTGGTCGCTATGGTATATGTTCTTTTTTCGCACCGATACCACCGATACCATAGTTCCCAGCGACGCAATTTCCAACACGCCACCTCCGGCGTCAAACCCAACTAAATTGTAATCTGTAATCCGAGGATCGAGCTTTGGCTGTTTATGTGCCAAAGCAAAACCCGGATTATAGAATCGAATTAGCGAAGCTGATAAACGGATACTTGGCCGAACGGGAATGGAGTCCCGCACGGCTGGCAAGAGAATCCGGCCAGTCCAAAGCGACTATCAGCAGAATTACAAATTACATGAGTGGAAATCCCAAATGTCAGCCATCGTTGAGAACGATACAGGCTGTTGCTCTGGCGCTGAAGCTCTCCCGCGAACAAAGGAAAAAACTGTTTGATACGGCTTTCCCTGAGTTTCGAGTATGGGAGGACGCAGCGGAGCGTGGCTATACCGTGGACAAAACCAACGATATTCTGTATGAGAAAGGTCTCCCACTACTGACAACTGAACGATAAACCAAAAGCCGACGCCCTATACAGCACATGGGCGTCGGCTTTTTTGCGCTCTTTTTAAGTGTTTCACGCATGAAACAACATTTGAAAGTTTCTTTGCTATGATAGGCACAACACAAGGCCGCGTGTTATGTACCTGTCAACCGATGGATGGCGCATTGCGCCGTAAGAAAGGATTTATCAATGAAGCTGAGTGATTTGATCGTTTCCCCTAAGAGCCTTGGCGATAAGCTGTGGCTCGTGGATGTGTCCCCGGCCTACGAATACAAGGAGGGCAAGCGCAGCGATACCATTTTGGGCTACCGCTACTCTATTGCCCTGCCGGAGCATGAGCTGGATAAAATCGATGTACGCATCGATGGACAGCAGCAGGCAGAGGCCCCGAACGGCTATGTAGAAGTGCGCTTTGATGGGCTGGAAATGTTTATTTACTGGTCTAAGGGCGAATATCATGTGGGCGCACGGGCAAACGGAATCCATATCGTGAATCCGAAGCCTTGACCCATTGGGCGGCGCTGGGGCGCAGACGGGGAAAGACAATTCCCATCAAGGGAAGTGTCCCCCGGCGGCAGCGGAGCGCCGCCCGCTTGCCATAAGGGGGTTAGTATTACCCTTATGGCAACCATGTAGCATGTAGCACAATTACAAAGGAGCCTGACATGGAAAATAATACACAATCCCGCAAGTGGGCGCTGGTCGTTAATAACCCATTGGAGGCCGGACTTGACCACGCTGCTATCCGGGAAATTCTATATCGCTTTTCTCTGAACTATTTCTGCATGGCAGACGAGATTGCGAAAACAGGAACCCATCACACGCATATCTTCCTGTTTGCGCCCTCGCCTATACGCTTTTCCACCATCAAAAACCGCTTCCCCACGGCGCATATTGAGAAAGCATACGGGAGCGCAGCGACAAACCGGGCCTACATTCTCAAAGAGGGGCGCTGGGCCGATACCGACAAGGCAGAAACCTCCGTTCCCGGCACCTTTGAGGAATGGGGAGACCTCCCTGCCGAAAAGGAGGAAGAAGCCCCGGAAATGTTCAAGCTCATTCAAGACCTCCGGGCCGGAAAGTCCGTTATGGAAATTATCGAAGATAATCCTAAACTCGCTTTCCGTATTCGGGATATTGAAAATCTTCGCCAAGTCATTTTGTCCGAAAAATACAGCATTGAAAACAGAATGCTGGAAGTGAATTATCTCTATGGCGCAAGCGGAACGGGAAAAACAAGGGGCATCTTCGAGAAATATGGGCCGAAAAACATTTGCCGGATCACCGACTATGGCAACAATGGTATCCGTTTCGACGCCTATCATTGTCAGGATGTTCTGGTGCTGGAGGAGTTTCATTCGCAAATACCCATCAGCGCCATGCTCAACTATCTGGACATTTATCCGCTGACGCTTCCAGCACGATATACCGACAGAACCGCTTGTTATACCAAAGTCTATATCACCAGCAATATCCCCTTAGAGGAGCAGTACCAGGACATTCAGCGGCGTCAGATGGAGACATGGCGGGCGTTTCTCCGGCGGATTACAAATGTTGTGGAATATTTGCCGGACGGAACTACCATCAAGCACAAGAAAGGAGATCTGCCCTATGACTAATGATGAAAAATTCAGGCTCCAGCGGAGGACTTTCCTCCGCAGCCTGTGGCAGAGGTTGAGCGGAATGCCGGATTTCCCTGTGAAGCTGGTGCTGGCCGCGCTGTACCTTATTGGAGCGGTATATGTCTGTGTCAGACAAGCGGCATGGCGCACGCTGGCGGGAAATATTCCCCTGCTTTCTCCGCTGCTCAAGGCCGCGATGGAACATGCCTTGTTTGCCTATCTGCTGGTGGGTGCTGCGGTGCTGCTGGCGCTCCTGCTCTATCCCTTTGGCAGACGGGCAGCGAAAGACCAGCTTCAATGTATCGGTTTAGTAAACCATGCGGGGATGCCGCCCGATTTGCTCCGCAAGTACCGCGACAAGGATAATCCCCGCATTACGGTATGGGAGTTTCAAAATCAAAGCATTCCGCTGCAAGAGTGGGACAAGAAACGCCTTGCCATTGAAACGGCGCTGGGAATCACCATTGTCAAGCTGGCCTACGCTAAGGGCAAGAGCCGTGTGCTGGTGTATGCTGTTTCTGCCGGAGACGATTTGCCGGAAGTCCTGAAATGGAAAGACAGTTATCTTTCCCCTAAGAGTTTTGTGCTGGTGCTGGGGGAAAGCTACACCGGCCCTGTAACGGTCAATCTTGCACACATCCCGCATATCCTTTTAGGCGGCTCTACAGGCAGCGGAAAGAGCGTGCTGCTCAAGCTGCTGCTCATGCAGGCGCTCCATAAAGGCGCTATGGTGTGGCTTGCCGATTTTAAAGGCGGTGTTGACTATTCACACACTTGGGGCGGACTGTGCGAGATGGTATTTACAGAAAGTGACTTACTTACGACATTGGACAAGCTGGTACACATGCTTGAGCAGCGCAAGGCCGCTTTTCGCTCTGTGGGCTGCGCGAATCTGGACGAATACAATCAGAAGCTCGGATGTTGTGTGCCCCGCTGCATTTTTGCGTGTGATGAGGTGGCTGAACTGCTTGATAGAACCGGAGCTGACAATGAGAAAAAGAAGCTGCTGGCACAAATTGAAAATAGGCTGTCTACAATCGCACGGCAGGGCCGAGCTTTCGGAATCCACCTGATTCTTGCCACGCAAAGGCCAGACGCAAATGTCCTCCCCGGCCAAATTAAAAATAACATGGATTTCCGGGTTTGCGGCAGGGCGGGTAATGTGTTGTCGCAGATTATCCTCGATAACACCAGCGCCGCCGAACAGATACCCAAGGATGCACGGGGCCGCTTCATCACAGGAGATGGCACGGTGTTTCAAGGCTATCTGTTCGACGAGGGGCAGCTATAACGGGGTGATACCATGC
>ERZ780207.653-NODE-653-length-35508-cov-3.452374_pt1 | contig 35508 bp, 50 predicted proteins | sample MGYA00510977_ERZ780207 | MGnify/ENA primary metagenome ERZ780207 (study PRJEB29588, sample SAMEA2151383) | human gut metagenome | biome: human gut; feature: human-associated habitat; material: faeces | place: Denmark | collected 2008/2010 ...
CAACATATTATAACATTCAAGAGCAGATAGAAGATTTCAACGCTTCGGAGCCTGAGGAAGTAGAAGAATTCGTTCAAGATATCATATCTCAATTAGAGGAGCTCAGAGATCAATGTCAAGATAGTCTTGATAATATGCCCGAGTCTCTTCAAGAGTCTGATACGGGTCAGCTCCTTCAGGAAAGAATTGATGAATGTGAAAACCTTATCTCTGATTTTGAGAATATAGACACAGAATATTGTGAAGATGATACCGCTGAGGAAGAAACCGAAGAGGATGAAGATACAGAAGATGACGCAAAGGAAGAGTGGCTAGAAAATGTTATAGCGGAAATTCAAGATGTTTCATTTAATTTGTAAAACATGGAAGACATCAATAAAAAAGCAAACGAAGATGAGCTCAATAAGGCTTACGAGGAGATAGGGAAGACTCCCAGAAAGTTCATCCCAGTACCAAAATCTAAAAATCAAAACGAAGATGAAGAACAAAAATCAAATCCCTCAAAATCTCGAAAAGGGGATGAGAGTTAAAGCTATCTGTATGGGTAAGCTAGTAGGCGATTACATAGTAGATAGAGTTGACGCAGGCAAAGCGTATCTGCTCGTTAGAGGAGATGAAAGTAAGAAGACGAGTAAAGTTGTTTCATCTAGTATTAACTCTCGTAACGGAGCTGTAGAATGCCTCGAGGGGAATACTATTCAATGTACCGAGTATTATTATGAGAGCTGATTTCACTCCAGAGAGGATAGAAGAATTATCAAGCGGTGAGATTTTTGTTTTTGGCTCAAATCTGAATGGTAATCATTATGGCGGTGCCGCAAGGATAGCTTATGAAAAGTTTGGAGCAGAATGGGGTGTTGCTGAGGGTTTGAGTGGTAATACATATGCTATCTCAACGCTTGATAAGGAAATGCAACCTGTTTCAGAAACAGATTTGTTTAATGGCTTCCGTTCGTTCATAGCGTTCATCAAGAAACATCCAGATTTAACATTCTACTTAACAAAGATAGGGTGCGGAATAGCAGGGTGGAACATTGAATCCGTAAGGAAACTTCTTTGGGAAGCAATTCATGAAGAAAGCGGTAATAAGGTTCCTAATAATCTTGTAATGCCGTATGAATTCTATTATAAGCGAAGTGAGCGGAATAAGAATCGATCTCGGTACGGACTTTATAAGCTACCATCAGATGTACTGTTGAAACATTCTCAGCGTGAAGTCGGGGAGTTAAAAGCCTACATTGATGAGTTGGAGCATAACATTAAAGAATTAAGGAAGCAACTCCAAAAACAGCAAGAAGAATTTAATAAGTATAAAAAGCAAAATTCTCAAAAGATAGATATTTCCGCTTTACATGAAGCAGCTCATAGGGTGAAGAGCGAGGAGATGTATAAAGGGATGAAGTCTCAAAATAAAAAATTGCGTAATGAGTTGAAAATGCTTCGCAAGTCTAAAAACGAATTATTACATAAAATGGCTCAAGCAGGTTATATGAAGAAAAACGAAATATCAAAGGCTCTTGAGGAAGAAAGGCTTCGTAGAGAACAGCTTGGCAACCTAGCTTCTTCAGCGGTTACGGAGGAGGAGCGTGAGAGATATCACAACGAAATCGTAGATTGTGAGTCAGTGATTCAATCATTAGAAGAAGACTTAAAAATGTACGATTAGTGTTTGTTTCCTTACATAAGCGTGTTATTTATTGCGGTATCGGTGTTTTCTGCTAGAATTCGCTAATACCGCAATAATAGCACAATAAACCGCAATTATTAAATAAGGTAAAAACAATAAACCGCAAACAAGATGGGTAATTTTAAGGATATTCAGATTCCTGATGGTGTAGTTAATGTTGCTGAGTATAAAAAGATGCTAGCGTTAAAACAGCATCCAAAACTTCAAAATACTATCTACATAAGTAGCGAGGGAGACGAAATAAATATAGCTATGCTTCCTCATAGATTGAAGAAGTTTATAGAACATCTCAGTCCACAGGAACAAGAGTCAATCATGACTATGAAAAGCGAATATAATAAGATTCGCGCAAAGATTACAACCGCACATAATCTTGCCTTTGGAAAAGCAGGGTGCTATGGAGGCAAGAAGAAAGATGAGTTAGTAAAGTATCAACTATCCCCATTTGAAGAAGACATAATTGAGCTGTTAGGCAGAATGTTCACAGTGAGTGAGGTAGTTCGTATAATGGGCGAAGACAATGGGGTAATTGTAAATGAGGATGATGTTAAAGATGTTCTAAAAAGACATATTTCGGAGATTGAGCGTAAGCGTGAAGAATTCCGAAATAAGGTTACGGATGTTCGTCTGTATAACAAGAGACCAAGGCTTGAAGAGTTAGCTTGGATGTATAGTAAGATGAAGATGCGCTATGTGGCATTAAATAGCGTAGATGCTTACAACTGTATGTTAAGGACTCTTGAACAAATCCGCAAGGAAGCTGAGGGTGATGTTTTGACCCTGAATGGAGCGTTAGATGTGAACATCGAGGTAACTATTCAGGAACACATTCAGGCTGAAATTCTCAAGACAATTAACTTGAAAGAGATTATTTTAGGTAGAGTCGCAGCACGAATGAATTATGATCCTGCTAAACTGATTGCCGGACTTCACAATAGTTATTATGCGAAGTTTGTTGAAATTGGCGGAGATTTTGATGAAACGGCTGAAATGCATTATCCTAGTGCGAGTGCTTACGACTTTGCTCAAATTGAACGAAATGCTGATGCGACCGCTATGGACATGACTCCTGAAGAACTTCCTCAGGAACAGAAGAGTTCAGCACAGAACATAAAAGACTTGTTCTTGGCTAAAATTCGTAAACAAAAGAAAGAAATGGAGTCTCGTCAGGCGATTTGGCAACACATGGCACGGGAAGAGAATGAAGCAGATGAGCAGACTGGCGTTGATGAACCTATTAAGCGAGGAAAGGGTAGAGCGAAAGACGAGCAATTACCTAGTAAAACTGTAGATGGTAAGCGTAAGACTGCTAAGAAAGAATATTACAGCGGAGAGAAAAAGAAATAACAAAGTTATACTATAATGTAGTTCGTTGAAACTTTTAGGAACGCTTGTTTGGACACGGGTTCGATTCCCGTCACCTCCACAAAATCGTTTTCCTGTTCGATAAAATAGGATGGTGGAGTTGGGTGTGAGTTGCCTTGGTACGGCCATTTCGTCTATCGGTTAGGACGCAAGATTTTCATTCTTGAAAGAGGGGTTCGACTCCCCTATTGGCTACTATTGGGGGTGTTTGGTTTTGACAGCGAGTAAGTATGATTAGTGGAGAATTACAAGTCAATTAAATGGCAAAAACATTTTCAACGCTATCCGTAACAAGGTTATGGGATTAGCACAGCGAGTTGCAATGCCTCAAATGGCAATGGCAGCGTAAGCGGAGGGGTGGAGTCGCAAGGCGTCTCTGCCCCTTTTGTTTTTAGCAAGGTTATTTATACACATAAACTGTAAATAAAATGGGTAAACAAGAGAAAATAATGTACGAACATTCTCAGGAAGCTCAATACCTTTTTGAGACATGTAATTTTGACGGCACCTTCACTCGTTGGCGCACCGCTGTAGAAGTGTTAGGTGAAACTGTGAAGAGCTATCTTATCAAATTGAAAGAACCAATCAGAAATCATTGCGTAGGCGATCAAATCTGGGTTATGAAGAAAAAGGTACGCTTCCAAAGAGTTCCGTTGGATACGAGTCATTATTGGTTCAATAATTTTGAAAGCAGGGAGCTAAATATAGAAAATTAGCAAAATTTTTTAATTTTTCTTTGCCGTTTCAAAAATAAGTAGTAATTTCGTACCAGAATAGTAAATCAAATTGTGAATAAGATGGAGGCTAACTCATTAATCAAACAGATTGAACAATTGAGAGACCTAGTGTCTAACAGTCGTCAAGTTCAGTGGTATGAAGATCTACTTAAAGTAGCTAAACCAGTAACTGTTTCACCAATTTCTGAGGTTCTCTCAGAAGAACAGATTCAATACATTAAAGACAATATTCAATTAAGGAAAAAGGAGTGTTATAGATACGCTACTTTATTCTGCTTACACATCCCCAACTCTGTTTATGTAGAGGGGCAGTTTTCAACTTTTGGTCTGCCTATTGAACACGCATTTAACAAGGTTGGGGATAAATATGTAGATATAACAGCGGAGCTAGTACTCGGTGAAGATGTTAGCAAGTTAGAATACATTTCATGGGGAGAGTACAACATTGATCTGGTAAGTAAGATAATAACAGACCGAGGATATTATGGCGACATATATCGTCAACTTTATGTAGAAAATTTGAAATAGCGTTATGGCAAAGAAGGTGGTCATTAAAGACGGAAAGTCTTACATTGCTAATCGTTTCAAGTGTGAGGAGTACGCTTGGAAAGCAATAGATCCAAAGACCAGGATAGGCTGGTGTAAGGGTAGGTAATTGTCCTTGTAGAGCAAATAAATGTTATAAACTTAAATAATATGGCAAAGATTTATAAAACAAATGGCGAAATCGTAGACATTGAGCCAAAGAACGGAAAGGATTTTCAGCTTAAAGAGTTGCAAGACATTGTAGGCGGTTACATTGAAACAGTAACGCTTCCTAATGACGAGCTTATGGTCGTTAATGAGGAAGGAAAGATAAGGGGACTTCCTGTGAACGATAACGCTACAGAAATATATCACAAAAAGATTGGCCGTTGGGACTATATTGTAGGAGATTGTCTCATTTGTAAAACATCTCAAATACGATGAAGATTAAGGTTTCAATGGCTATCATGAGTCATCTCAGTGATGCTCAGGAGCTTATTATGATGGGCGGTATTTCTCAAGCTAACGAGCACATCAATTTTGCGAAAAGGCTAGTTCTGAAGTATGATAATACTGATGAAGAAGTAAGTACAGAAGAATTAGATAAATTGTGGCAAGAAAAATAGTTAGCAAAGTTTTTAATAACAAATCGTAAATAAAATTGTAAAGTTATGGCAACAGATCGTAAAACAAAGGTTAGAAGAATCAATGTAATAGTTTGGTTAGTAATAGCGGTATCTCTCATGATATGCGCATACAACGCATGGAGTCAGAATGGTCCGTACACACTCTTCAGTTTCATAGCCAGTTTAACAGTTCATGGTGGATTTTGTCTCGTAGCAGGAATGCTTGTAGATGAACAAATCGTGAAACATTTTAACAATAAGTAATATGAAACCCAGTAGTCAAGCAGTAGAGGAGTGGGCAAAGAGCGTTGCTTCAAAGAATAAGCGTCCTCTCACAGAAAAGGAAGCGACAGAATTCATTAAGTATTTCATGTCTCAAAAGGATCTTGATGAAGATAAGGAATTGATAGAAATCCTTGACCAAAAGAAAGGCGGTTATTCATCAGTTCTCTGGCTCAGGGTAAAGTATCGTCACACCTTTTCAATCACACCTAGTTTATGTGTGTATTTAGGCGAAAACATCATCAAAAATTTCGGCATGTCGACGATGATAGCTAACTACCTTCAATACATAGCAAAAGAGAGAGGAATCAAGAAAATAGGTTTTGACGAATGGAGCAGATTTGCGTTCCCTATGGGACACCCAACCGATGAGAGTTGGGAAGAATTATGGGATGCTCAAAAGCTGGATAGCGAAGCTCGTCAGGAAGACCGCTATCGTTATTGTGATAATGTGCTTGATTATCCTGAATTCATGGAGTCGTTAAAGTTCTAAATTATGAAACACATAAGTGAAATAATCAAACAAATCTTCACACCTAAAAAGGAAGAAGAGTGTGAAAGAAGAGTAAGGCTGATAAGGTGTCTTTCTCCTAGAGAATTCCCTAAAACACCTGAAATTGGAGGATTTTGGGATCCCTTAGAAGTAAGGGAAGCTCATGAGATGGAGAAAATATATAATCATCTCATAGGGTCGTCTGAAGCATATTGGTATAGGTACGCCACTGGATGTTCTATGATATTTGTAACAGAGCGTTTAGGTATGGTGAAAGTAAGTTTTCAGAATGGACTTCAATTCTTTGAATTTGCTATTTACAATAGCGGAGTTCGTTATGAAATACATTATCCTCAGATAATGGAAAAGTTCCCTCCGCTTCTCAATTTCCTCACAGAAATAAATGAACACACTAGTAAGTTATATCAAAAAGATAGAAATCTATGAAAAATTTAGTCACAGCAAATCAGTCTCACATTGAAGACGCATTTGAAAAAGATCAACAAAGTAGTACGCTTCTTGAAGCGAAATGATTTTAATGAATTTGCCGTAGTAGGTAGTTCTGCTCTGCTTGTATGCGGTTTTCCGTTAAATAGAAATGTGGGTGATATAGATATTGAAGTCATATGCTCACATAAGCGTGAGCAGGTATTCAAGGCTCTTGCTGATGCATACGGAAACAACTTCTATGAGGCACGAGAGGAATATCCTGAAGTTGCAGGTTCTACTCACAAACCTTACATCTTTGAGATTGTCGGAGTAAAGGTAAATGTATGGTGCGTAAAGGAGTTCACACATAGCATGCTCGTAGAAGCCAGAGGAATCCGCTTCTCTACACTTATGTCTACATTATGTAGAAAGATGGCATACAAGAGGAAGAAGGACTCTAGAGACGCATTATCGTTCGCATCTACGCTAATAGAAATGAGTAAGTAGGTAATATGGGTTGGATTTATGTTGATGATATAGAGATAACAGATGTTGTTAATTCTATTCATGTTGATACGAGGGATTTTCACTGTAATCTCTTGGAGGAAAAGATAGATCTTAGAGATCGTCGTCATCCTGAAATAACACGCTGTAAGCATAATAACGCTTACATGATAAAGGCAGACAAAATAAAGGAATGGTTGAAGGGTCTTGAAACTCTGACGGGCGGTAAGGGAACATGGCGACTGATGAGCTTCCGTCACACTCCAGACCGAGGTTGGTTCAAGTATATCCGTCTATACAGAATCAAAGGCGACATGTTTATTGTTTGCGAGAGTCATAACGAGCCAGTTATGTGGGAGCTTATGAAGGAAAGTAATTTGATCGGTAAAGATTTGTTAAATCATATAAAAGATTAGCTATGAAACGAGATTATATTTATATATTTATCATCTTTTGGCTCTTAATAGGGTTAATTGTGAAACCTAGAGTCAAGGTTGAAGAAAAGATTGTTTATTTAGAAGCTGAAACTGAAATAGTGTACATAGTAACGGCAACAGTTTACCACGCAGTTGAAGGTCAATGTGACAATACTCCGCTAGTTACAGCATGCGGCAAGAATATAAATCCTGAAGATCCCTATGGTCACAGATACCTAGCGGTGAGTCGCGATCTACTTGATGTGTTCCCTTATGGTACAGAAGTAGTTGTGAGCGGAGCTGGAGATTATGACGGAATTTGGTTAGTTGCCGACACAATGAATAAGCGTTTCAGCGGATATATTGATTTCCTCATCAATGAAGACATGAAGGGTGGAAAATGGGATAGTGTAAGAATCAAAAAAGCAATGTAATATGAAGCCAAAAGAATATATTGAGAAATACGGAATTCAAGGCGGTTGGAATCCCAAGAAACAACAGGAATTCCTTTCAGATTTAACATCTGAGCTTCTTGCGTTTTGCGAGTACAATAAAGCGGAAAACAATATCAAGGGATTTGATAACTCTGTTAAGGTAATTCGTATGAAGTGGGATAGTATAAGTAATAAGATCCGCTTCGGTTTGCCAGAAGGAATGTGGCGTTACTTCTATGCTACTGTTATAGTAAAGGTTCGTGAAGAACTTTGCCCTGCTGATGTAGCTCGTCGTGAAAAAGAGCGTGAAGAGCGTAGGGCAGAATGGGAGCGACGCAAGAAAATAAAGGAGCAAGAAAGACTCTTTTGGGATGAGCTATGGCGTGAAGCTATGTATGAGAGGATTGCATTGTTAAGTCTATTCTTATCAGATAAGCCAGTATCATCCTTCAATTATATGGGTCTTCCTAGTACGGCAACTGAAGATGAAATCCGCAAGCGTTATCGTGAAATGAGCCTTGCTTGTCATCCAGATAAAGGCGGTAAACAAGAGGAGTTTGTTCTCTTGACTGAACATAAGAATAAATGTATAAGTTGGGCAAAAAAAGAACAGAATTTTATAATTTTACCAAAAATTTTTCGATTTTTCTTTGCCGTTTGCTAAAAAAGCACTACCTTTGTATCAGAATAGTAAGTTAAATTGTAAATAAAATTGGTTATGAAGACAAATTTCACACAGAAGCCTTTGGTTCTCTCAAGAACATCTCAGCATTATTGGAACGGCAATGGAGGTAATGAGCAGGAGTTAAAGCGTTTGACCGAAAAGTTCATGCCTGCTAGCGGTAGAGCAGAGAATTTAGTAGGCGAAGTGATCCGTGCGGTAAATCGCTTGTATTACGAGTTCTGTAACAACGGAAACGGCAATGCTATGGATTGCCACACTATTCCAGGAGAATGGGTAGAATGTCGAGCATGCTCAGGTAGCGGTACTGTTGAAGAATATGATGAAGAAAGTGATGAGTGGATAAGCAGCGAATGCTGCGATTGCGGGGGAGAGGGCGGTTACTATGAAGACGATGAGGAGGAATACACACTCAATGAGTTCTATGGTAACTTTATAAATCTGATTCGCGAATACTTCACATCAAAGAATTGCGCAGAGGGAGTAAAGGCTATCAACGAACTTGAAGCGATAGTAGAAAACATGCGTGATACGACCGATGCTAACATGAGCGTCTATGACCGAGTTACAGATTACGCTGTTTGGTTGGTTCTCAATGATGAGGATAACGCTACTCCTATCCCAGCATGGTACAAAAATGAGTAAAGAAAATCAAATAACAGGACGCTTCCCTACTCCGTTCTTGTGGAGTAGGGAATTTCTGTTTTATACAAGGTTATAAGTAATAAACATGTATATAGGGTATGAAACAAAAGATTCCACGCAAAATCAAGAAGGAACTGAAGAAACTTGAAATAGTAGCGGTACATCCTTCACATTTAACAGATCCGTTTGACTCAGGATTCAGAGGTATCAGAGTACACGGCAAGGTAAATAAAAGAACACGCAAAGTGATAGCAAGAGTCATGTTTGAGTTCAAGCTTCGGGAACAAATAATAGCACAACAAGTGTTTCAACAAATGATAAATGCGAAAGCAAATAACAATAACTAATTTTAACAAAAAGTAAAAGTATGATTAGACCATTAGCAGATCGAGTACTCGTACTCCCAGATCCTGCCGAAACAAAAACGGCAAGCGGTATTATCATTCCTGATACGGCAAAAGAAAAGCCTGATTCAGGAACAGTCATCGCAGTAGGCGGTAAGGTAACAGACATTACCAAAGGTGACAAAGTCCTGTATCGTAAGTACGCAGGAACAGAAGTAAGTAACGAAGGCAACGCATATCTTGTCATGAAGCAAGATGATGTTATTGCTATTGTAGAAAATTAAAACAGTAAAAGAAAATGGCAAAGGAAATTAAGTACAATGTAGAAGCAAGAGAGCTCCTTAAAGAGGGAGTAGATGCACTTGCTAACGCAGTAAAGGTAACGCTCGGTCCCAAGGGTCGTAATGTTATCATTGGTAAATCATTCGGAAACCCACACATTACCAAGGATGGCGTCTCAGTAGCAAGAGAGGTTGAGTTGGAGAACGAATTCGCAAACATGGGTGCGCAGATGGTCAAGGATGTTGCGCAGAAAACAAACGATGATGCGGGCGACGGAACTACAACCGCTACAGTACTTGCTCAGGCGATTATAGGGGTTGGTGTAAAGAATGTAACCGCAGGAGCAAATCCTATGGACTTGAAAAAGGGTATTGATGAGGCGGTGAGAGTAGTAGTAAGCAATCTCCGTTCTCAGAGCCGAGAGGTTGGTAGCGATATATCAAAGATTGAGCAGGTAGCTACTATCTCTGCTAACAACGACAGCGGTATTGGTAAGTTGATCGCTGAGGCAATGTCCCGAGTAAATAATGACGGCATTATCACTGTCGAGGAAAGCAAGGGCACAGATACCTATGTAGAGGTTGTAGAGGGTATGCAGTTTGACCGAGGTTATGTATCAGCATACTTTGTAACCGATACCGAGAAGATGCTTGCGGAGTTGGAGAATCCGTATGTCCTGATCGTCGATAAAAAGGTATCAACAATCAAGGAGCTTATGGGAGTTCTGAATCCAGTAGCTCAAAGCGGTCGTCCTTTGGTAATCATTGCTGAGGATGTAGATGGTGAGGCATTGTCTGCCCTTGTAGTAAATAAGTTGCGCGGTGCTTTGAAGATTGCCGCAGTTAAGGCTCCTGGCTTTGGAGATCGTCGCAAAGAAATGCTTGAGGATTTAGCAGTACTCACAGGAGCAACAGTCGTATCAGCTGATAAGGGTATGAGTCTTGAGGATGCCGAGGTAGAGGTTCTCGGTTCAGCAGACAAGATCTCAATCAGCAAGGATAATACTACTATCGTCAACGGCAACGGAAGCAAGGAAGCAATTGAGTCTCGTATCAAACAGATCCGTGCTACTCTTGAGCACACATCTTCAGATTACGACAAGGAGAAACTTCAGGAGCGTCTAGCAAAACTTGCCGGAGGAGTAGCGGTACTTTATGTTGGAGCACCGACCGAAGTTGAGATGAAGGAAAAGAAAGACCGAGTTGATGACGCTTTGGCTGCTACTCGTGCCGCAGTTGAGGAGGGTATAGTTCCTGGTGGCGGTGTAGCGTACATCCGTGCTAGTGCTGCTCTCGAGAATCTCAGGGGAGATAACGAAGACCAGAACACAGGTATTCAGATTATTAAGCGTGCGATTGAAGAGCCATTACGCCAGATTGTAAATAATGTAGGCGGTGAGGGTTCGGTCGTAGTGAATAAGGTTAAGGAGGGTAGCGGTTCTTTTGGCTACAACGCTCGTGACGATCGCTATGAGGATATGTTCGAGGCAGGTATCATTGACCCAACAAAGGTCAGCCGTGTTGCCTTGGAGAATGCTGCTTCCGTAGCAAGTATGTTCCTCACTACTGAGTGCGTTTTGGTAGAAAAGAAGTCTGAAACTCCTACTCCAGCAGGAATGGGAATGTAATAACAACTAACAAGAATCCCGCTGTAGGCAATATTCTATGGCGGGATTTTACTTTATAATATGAATAAGCAAGAAAGACTCGACAAAAGGTATTTGCGCATGGCTCGCATATGGGCTGAGAATAGCTATGCAGTCAAGCGTCAAGTAGGTTGTTTGATAGTAAGGGACAAAGCGATTATCAGCGACGGATATAACGGCACACCAAGCGGTTTTGAGAACATTTGCGAAACTGTAGAGTGTGACGCTGTTTGTATGCTAGAGGGTCCTCAAGATCTACATCGATGTAGAGAATGTTCATTCGGAAAGTTAGTGACGAAGCCTTATGTCCTTCATGCGGAAGCTAATGCTATTTCCAAGCTTGCTCGAAGCTCGAATAGCTCCGACGGAGCTACTTTATATGTCACAGACGAACCATGCTTAGAATGCTCGAAAATGATAATACAAGCAGGTATTCGTAGAGTGGTATTCTGGAGAGATTATCATACTCATGCTGGAAAGGAACTACTCACCAGAGCAAATATAGAAGTTCTTCAAATCAAAAACATCGATGACTAATGGCATTTTTTAAGGTAAAATTCTTTGGAAGCAAGAACCGCAAGGAACAAATCAAGCAGGTAAAAATGTTTGTAGAAGCTTCAGATCGCAATAAGGTAGAAGAAATTCTCCATCATAAATATGGTTACGAAGTAATTCACGGACTCAAAATTTCGGCATATGAGGACTAATGTAGAAAATGAGGAAAATGTAGAGCAAATAACCGCTGGCGAATTAACGGCAGTCATTCTAGCAGGAGGTTGTCTCACAGCTGTTGTATCTATCATCTTGTTAATAGCAATAGGTGCAATAGCAATTCTTTGCTTCTAGGAGGATTATAGGAGGTAGATAGCTTCTAGCTCTTCAGAGATAGAAGAATACAGAGATAAACTGAATGGTAGAAAGAAAGGGTTGTGAGGGGAAGGAAACCTGCCATATAGGGGGTACAGCGTTATTTTCCTCATCAGATGTCACAAATGTAGAAAATGTAGAATATGAAGAAATTGTTAAAGAAAATAGCAAGCCGTATATTACGCCAGGAGATCGAGGCAATGAATAAAGATCTCTATCGTCTTAAGCAACAAGCGTATGGACAAAAGGCGGTAATGCTTCCTCAAGGGGCGGTGAGTTGTATCGTTGATATGTTGCCGAATCCTAACGATGTAGCTACTGGAAGATTTACGGCAGATCAGCTGTTAGCATTGAACGCTCCTGAAAATGTACGCAAGTATCATTATGTCCTAAATGGTGAGGAGCGTTGTAGTGAGATTAGAATCGTAGCAGATGATCGCAAGGAAAAGCCTGAGAATGGTTTGATGATTGAGCTAATGGATTTCAAACTAAAAGTGTTCATTCCGTTAGCATGTACCAATAGTAAGTTCAACGGAGGTATAGGAGCAGAAGTCAACACTTGGGTATGGGATTTTTATCGTGCTGGAATAAGGGCAGTAGGAGATCGAGATTTCCAAATGATTACGGAGTTCCTTTCAGCGTCGGCGAGGGTTTTATCATAAACGAAAAGAAGTATGGCAGAAACAAAGAAAAAGGACGAAAGCAAGAAAGATTACGATGAGGAGTCGTTAGAGTTACTCGGTCTAGATGGTCCAAAGCCGAAACCGAAGAAACCTGTCTTCTACTTTCAGCGTATAGGGTTGGTGATACCGATTTGGGCGGTACTGACTCTTGAAAAGGACATTAAGTGGGAAGATAAACCGAAAGTACATCCAGTGTACGGCATAGTTATTAACCGAGGAATGGAACCGAGTCAGATGTGTCCCATAGGTGAAAAGGCTATGTGGTATGAAAAAGAAGAACTTCGGGATTCCGCTTACGAAGCAATTATAGGGGAAATGAATCGCACAGCGTTCAATGTAATAACAGTTTAATTAAATCGCAAAACAAAATGAAAAAGTTTGAGCTTGTTGCCGCAGTGGCAAAGGAGACTAGCCTGACACAGGACAGCGTAAACAAGGTAATTGACTCAATGTCTAACATTATCGTAAAGGAGTGTGTTGAGAACGGAGGTGATGTAAATCTTCCTGCTCTTGGTAAGTTTAAGCAGAAGATCAACCCAGCTCGCGAGGGTATCAATCCTTTGAATAAGAAGCCTATTTCTATCAAGGAGTCTCGCACTATCAAGTTCACTCCTACTAGCAGCATCAAGGTAACAATTGAGCCAAAGGTTGCTAAGAAAGGCAAGAAATAAAATAAACCACATTGCCGGACGACCCAGTTGAAGAAATTCTCTGGGTCTTTTTATTTCCCCAAAGTTACTAGTTACATAACGAAAGTGTGAAGATAATGGAAGCAGTACTAGAAAAGAAAAATTGGCCAAAGTTTTTGAAAGTGAACGGAACGCCAGAAAAACAGACATTTAACAAATATCTATTAAAGCCATGGAAGAAAGGTGAGATCGTTAAGGTAGTTCCGTGGGATGAACAGAAGAGTAGCGTAGGGGAAACGGATCTTGCTTATCGTAAGCGATATGTTTCAGTGATACGCAAGGATGATAACGGAGCTTGGACGCTTAAATACACTTGGACATGGGGGATATTTGACCCAATGACGAATAAATAACATTTTATCCACTAATAAAATTTAACAAGATGAACATCATTAAAAGACTTGCCGTTAAGGCTATTTTCTCAAAGGAGCAGAGAGCAGTAATTGCTCAGTCAATCGCTTACAGTGAACACAAGTATCGTCAGCACGGAGATGTAGATGGAGCTATCAAGGTTGGTATCGTACGCAAGGCGGTTGAGAAAGCGTTTGTCGTTAAGAACAATCGTAAGTATTCCGCAAAGGAGGTTGCTATGATCGTAGAGCGTCATGTAGATGCTGCTATCCGAGCTACTATCGACATGTTCAACGAGAAGAAGCGTCAGGCTGATGAGGCTAACAAGGACTGCTCAACAGGAACGCTTGCCGTAGGTACTGTTGTGACTCGTGAGAAGTGCGACGCTTGTGAGCATAAGGATGAGTGCGGAATTTACGACATTCTTTTCAAGGGAAAGGAGGAGCCTGAAGCACCTGATTGCGGAAACGAGAACTGTGAGAAGCGTGACAAATGCGACCGCCAGTATGACAATTGCCCTAGTTATATCGCTCCTACTCCAGAGGGTGGCGAGGAGGAAGCTCCCGAGGGCGAGTGTGATACAGTAGGTACTGCTTCAGCAGCTGAGGAGGAGCCAAAGACAGAGGAGTAATTAAGGTTTCAAAGAAACGGAGCCACCTACAAGGTTATACTGAGTAGGTGGTTTTATTTTATACATAACATGATAAAGAGTAATTACATAGTATTTGATTGCGAAACTGGCGGTCTTGATCCCAAGGAGAACCCGATAACTCAGTATGCGGCAATAATTCTTGATGGTAAGACGCTTAAAGAGATTGATAGATTTGAAACATTTATCAAGCCTTACAACGATTTGAAGATTGATAAGGTAGCTCTTGAAAAGACTATGGTAAGTATGTCCGACATTAACAGCGGAATGTCCTTAAAGCAGTTTGTAAAGACAGTAACAGCTTGGTGGGAAAGCCATAGAGCGAAAACAAAGGTGAAAGAAATGGGTCGCTTGGTTCCCGTAGGACAAAATGTAACATTTGATATAGGGTTTATCAACGAAGCGTTACATTTAGAGGGTGCTGGCGATATAACAGATTGGCTATATCCTAATTTCATAGATACTTTTCCGCTTGCTAAAATGACTTGGGGTTTGACGGGCGACGAGAAGCTAAATTTGGGTGCTAATTGTGAGCGTGCTAAAATACGACTTACTGATGCGCACGGAGCTATGAATGATACGGAAGCTACAGCCGAACTATTGCGTTGGTTTATGAAGAAAATGCGTGCTAAGAAAGGCGGTAGCGATTCAGAATCGTCAGAAGCGAGGGTCAAGGGTCAAGAGTTTTTTGAATTTAAGTGTGGAGCGAAATAACAAGTATAAGTTATATCACATAAATGTAAAACAATATGGAAAATAAGACTGTAGGGTTCGACCCAGGAGCTCCCGAGGGAGACAAAACTGTTAAGACTACCATGAAGGGTGGCGAAGTAGTAAAGCAAGAAGAGGTTTTAGCACCAGGACAGAGCGTTATTCTTGTCGGCTGTTTGAATCAAAAGATGATTAAGTCGGTAACAACTGCCGCAAAGAAGCAAGGAGTTGAGGTAGTAATGCTCAATGATAAGGTTGTAACCGATTATCTCAAAGTCAAGGGAGTAGAGGTTCCAGACGCAGAAGCGGTTACGCTTGACTCATTCCTTTCAGACGCTAGCAATAGAATCGTAGCAGAACAGCAGGCGGCAAAACTCTGGGCTGTTATGATGGGAAATACCGAAGTTGAGGGTGCTGAGGAAGTAGAATTCACTGAGACACAGGTAGTTCATAGGACTACTTTGAGTCATAAGAGGGCAAATGAGCTTTTTAATCTTTTGAGAGCGTTTGGTCTTCTTGAGTGGACAAATCCTAAGAAGCGAGTATTCAAGCTCCATTTCAGCAAGACTCATATTCACAGTGCTATTCATAACGACATTCTTGAGGTTTCAAAGGCTATCAATAGCGATATCCTCCGATATAAGAAGTCAATAGAAGCAGACAGCGAGCTTTCAGAGCAGGAGCGCAAGGAAAAGTTAGCTAGTTTGAAGAATGCCGTTATAGCATCGTTGAATTTCTAATCAATTCAAACATAAAATACCTAGCTAACAAGTTGCTTCTTGCGCTTGTTAGCTTTGTTCGTGAAAAAGATAACATATGCAAACAACGCTTTTACAATCTCCCACTCACCAACTGGAATGTCTCAACATAGTTGATGAAATAATCGACGGAATGGACGATAGGGGTATTATGGAGCTGTGTAGCGGAGGTGCGGGAGATATAGACCGAGTCTTCGACCAGCTCATGAGTGATACCTATAAGGTGATGTACACGGGAGATACGAATATAGACTTTGCGCCGAAATATCCTACACGCTTGAGCGAAAGTATTGAAGAGGTTCTGCGTTGTAAGAATCTTACTTACTTTATTACAAGCGTTATGCCAGACTTTCAGATTTCTTGGCATCACTTGGAGTGGGGAGATTTAGTGCATCGTCATAACAAGTTAGGTATTGAGGCGGCACGTGACCATGGAAAGAGTTACTATTTCAGTAACGCTTATCCTGCTTGGCAATTGTATAAGTACTCAAAACCTAAACGAAGTCAATACTCAAAGCGACCAAGCAAGAGTAATTCAAATCGTGGATACCTATTTTCGTTCTCACTTCAGCAGTCGGTTGACCTCATGGAGATTTTGAAGAACACTATTGAGGGAAATGATATCCTGAGAGACCGCTTGGTTCCCGATAGTAAAAATAGCGGTGCTTGGGCAAGTACTAATATAGTTTGTAAGAACGGAGCTCGTCTTACATGTAAGGGTTTTGGCTCTTCAGTCCGTGGAGCCCACCCATATTGGATAGTAGTAGATGACGGACTGAAGGATAATGTTATCTACAGCCAATTACAAAGGCAGAAGAGCATCGATTACTTTCATTCAGTAATTATGAACATGCTTGTTCCTGGAGGTCAAATAATCGTCGTAGGAACACCATTCCACGCATCCGACCTATATGGTGATCTGAAAAGTAAAAGTAAGACCGCCACGGGAAGCGACAAGGGTTGGTTCATGATTGAATATCCTGCTATATTCCCTGATGGAAGAATCCTATGGCCTCAGCGTTGGAGCTTCCTAGACCTTATGGAAAAGCGTACGACGCAGGGTAACATCATTTTCAGCCGTGAGAATCTTTGTAGACCGATTACTAATGAGTCGTCTATATTTCCGCTTAAAGTTCTTGAAAGAAGTCTTGTACGCATGGAAAATTATTGCCTAGTGCGTAATAGAGACGACTTCCCTATTAAGTTCAATAAGGTAGTAGTTGGATGTGACTTCGCTATCAGTAGTAATGTAGGAGCCGACTATGCTGTGTTTACTGTATGGGGAGTAGAAGATGAGACGGGAGAGCGTTGGTTACTGCATTTTTGGCGTGATAAGGGTAAGACTTTCAACGAGCAAATGCAAGTTCTGAAGGGCATAAATGTAAGATTCCGTCCAGATTCTATCGTTATGGAGCAGAATGTATTCCAGCAAATCTTTGTTCAGGAATCTGATCGTCAGGGATTACCAGTAGTAGGACACACCACGGGAATTGATAAGTACGACTTGAAGTCAGGATGGCCAGGATTAGCAATAGACTTTGAGCGAGGTAAGATACATATCCCAATTGGAGACAAGTACTCTCAGGACATCAAGGATTTAATCTTTACAGACCTTGGTTCCGTAGCGTTCACTGATAAGGGTCTGGAGAGCGTAGGTGAGCATGACGATATTTCGTCTAGTTTTTGGCTTGCTAAATTGGGTGCTAATCTTATCACCACAGGTTTCAAATACACTTTCCTGGGGTAGCATAGTTAGGTATAATGTAACACTTAAAGTAATAATAATGGAAAATTATAGACAACAACCGCCATATACAATCCAAATCGAGCCGACTGAGGGATGTAATTTGGGTTGCAGTTTTTGTGGTCTTCAAGGTATGAAGAAAAACGGAAAGATTTCTTGGAATTTCATGACTACTCAGACCGCTACTGCAATAGCTTCTAGAATAGCAAGGGCAGGGTGGACAGCGAAGATCATTTTCGCTATGCATGGAGAACCGACGCTTAACAAGGATCTGTTTGAGATAGTAAAGATTTTCCGTAAGCATTTACCAAATAACATATTACATATCATATCAAACGGATGTGGATTTGTTAGAGGTAACGGAGGTCTGACTCCTACTGAATATTGTAAGCGTTTATTTGACGCAGGCATCAATCATATTCTACTAGATAACTATTCCCCCGACGGAGACTGGAAAGCTGTTGTAGATGATGTAAAAGATGCCTTTACAATAATGTATCTCGGCGAGGATAAAACTCCTATGTTCCGTACGGATAAGGGTAAGGACATAATTGTTTTGCCGTCCATTGAGACTACAAAGATATCGTTGGTCAGAAACTTGAAGAATCACTGTGGTGCTGCATTTCCGTTAGACGATAAGCATAACAATAAGCGTTGCGCAGTACCTTTCCGTGAGCTGAGCTTCCGATATGATGGCAATGTAGCGATTTGCTGTGACGACTTCCGAGGTCAGTATCACATAGGAAACATTCGTCATTATAAGGACATTGATGACTTGTGGAACAACGAACGCTTTCAAGCAGCGAGGGTTATGCTTTACAATGCCAAGCGTAGTTTTGCTCCTTGTAAGGGATGTACGAGCGTAAGTATGCGTGTAGGTTTATTGCCTGATAAGTTGGGTAAAGATACTCTTGAACCTATAAGCGAAGAAGTAGAATTGTTCACTCAGGCTATTGGTGAGGAGGGTTATCTTTCAGATACCATAGTTAAAAGACCTTGGGAGAAGTAATTATGAGCGCAGGGTATTCAATCAATAACGATGAACCTACTGTAGTCATATTTACAGACGAGGGGTTAAAGGCTCTTTTGGAAAAGTATCGTTGTAAAAGCAAGGAAGATCTTGATGACTTACTGTGGTACGATTACGGAGTTACTTTGATAGATAATAGAAAACACTAGTAATATGGAACAGGATTATATCATAGCGGTATTCACCAGAGGTAGAGTAGAAACTCAATTCTTCATTGAGAGTTTGCCAGAGGTGATAAGGGGTTTGATAACAATAGTTTGTCACCCAGGAGAACGCTCTGCTCATTTGAAGCGTTGGAAAGGGCAAGTAGCAAATGTTATCGAATACGGAAAACATTGTACGAATTTGGGTCAAGCACGAGATTGGCTCATGGAGTATTGTACTGATAACGGAATTCGTTACGCTATTCAAGTAGATGACAATGTAGTTTTTGGTGCTCATGCCGTAGGTAGTAATATCAGTTTGAAGCATAAGCTACTTACTGTGAGAAATAATTTCTCTGAGGAAGATCAGGCGATGATATACACGCAGATGTTTCAGTGGATGCTTGATTCTTTGAGAAGCGGTTATGGCGTAGTAGGAGTCAGTCATCGTAGCGGTAATAATCGCAAGACGAATGAGGTTGATGAGAATACTCGTTTATTCGCAGTATGGGGAATCAGCGTTAAGAAATATCGTAAGGTGGGAGCGAAGTTCGCTGATAATCCTTTCAAAGAAGACTTTCATATGCAATTAGCATTCCTTACTAACGGAATCAAAACGATTTGTAACAACTGTTACACTTTTGATAAGGTTAAGGGAGCTAATCAAGCAGGGGGTTGCTCAATCTACCGCAATCTAACGAATGTTAATAAGGGTAGCGAGTTCTTGAAAGAAGCATATCCTCAGTTCGTTTCACTCGTGGAAAAGAAAAGCGATAATTGGAGCAACTTGGGAGGAGACGAATCTAGTGAAGTCTCAATTATGAGAAAGGAAGTTATCGTCCACTGGAAGAAAGCGTACGAGAGCAGTCAGAAATAATGACGGGTATTGAGGTATGGTGTAATGGTAACACAAGATTTTGGTTCTTGGATTGGGGGTTCGAGTCCTCTTGCCTCAACAAAGGAGAGTTGGTAGAGCGGTTGAATACATCGGTCTTGAAAACCGACAAACATGTAAGTGTTTCGGGGGTTCGAATCCCTCACTCTCCGCTAACAGCCTAATACAGAATGGTCGAAATTAAGTCAAGGCAAAGCCCATATACCTTATTAGACCCAGCACAATACTGGTTAGGCTACTTGCGGAAATAGCTCAATTGGTAGAGCATCAGCCTTCCAAGCTGAGGGTTGCGGGTTCGATCCCCGTTTTCCGCTCTGATAGGGAAGTAGTTCAGTTGGTTAGAATACTTGGTTTGGGACCAAGGGGTCGCAGGTTCGAGTCCTGTTTTCCCTACTACATTTGTCGAGGTAGCTCAGCTGGATAGAGCAGCGGTCTTCTAATCCGCAGGTCATGGGTTCGAATCCTGTCTTCGACACGAGGGCCAATAGCTCAGTTGGTTAGAGCACCTGACTCATAATCAGGCGGTCGTAGGTTCAATCCCTGCTTGGCCCACTCAACGCTCTGATGGTGGAATTGGTAGACACGAGGGACTTAAAATCCCTTGGCCAGTAATGGCTGTGCGGGTTCAAGTCCCGCTCGGAGTACTAATAATCAATGTGATTTATGATAAAGATTTTAAGAAAAGAAGGATGGGACTTAAATCCCAATGATAAGGTTGTAAATGCCGTCCTCTCCAGAGCAGAGAAGAATAATGGAGAGTGTCCTTGTCATAATCCAGGAGAAACACATGAGGATAGACTTTGTCCTTGTAAAGAATATAGAGAAAACGATTGTTGTCATTGTACACTTTATGTAAAGAAATAATATGGAAAAAGTAGCAATTCAAGTAGTATTAAGCGAGGGGGCAAAATTGCCTACATACGCAACTCCTAATAGCGCAGGAGCAGATGTATATTGTCGTGAAGCATTTACCTTGAATCCTGGAGAGCGTAAGTTAATCCTCACAGGAATCAAAATGCAACTTCCTGATGGTTACGAATGTCAGGTTCGTCCTCGTAGCGGTTTGGCGGTTAAACACGGCATAACAGTCCTCAACAGTCCAGGAACGATTGATGCTGATTATCGTGGCGATTGCGGTATCGTTCTTATTAACACAAGCAACACTCCTTACAATTTTGAAGCTGAAGAGCGTATTGCTCAATTCATCATCAAGCGAGATGTTGTTCAGGCTGAATGGGAAGTGGTAGAGTCTCTAGATGAGACAGAACGAGGAGAGGGCGGTTTTGGTCACTCAGGAAAGAAGTAGCTATGTTACAGAAATACTTGTTAAGAAAGCCTTTGAGCAAGAATCAAGTGGATGATATGGTCGATGGGTTAGTGAATGTTATGCGTTACGCTGACTCATCGATTCTATATCCTACAAACATAGAATCTGCTCAACCGAATAGCGGAGTAGATCCTGAATGGATATATCCGATATACAATGGTTCTAATGCTTTTTCCGAACTTTCGGCGATCCATATGTACACTACCCAGGAAGCTACTTTTGAGGACATAGGTCAGCTTATGTTGGGCATAGGAATCGTTGAAATGCAACATTATGGTAAGCTATCAGAATTCATTCGCGCAATAGGCGGTACTCTAGAACATAGTTACGATAATGAGGGAGTGGAGATAGGCGGTACTCCTGAAGAAGCGTTAAGGATTGCTTTGGATGGTGAAGAGAAAACTATTGAGTTCTATGAAAGCCTTGCTGAAAAGATTGAATCTGTGAAGCAGACTCCTACCACTCGCATAGCTCTTCAGCTTGTAGCGAAGTTAAGAGCTGATGAATTAGTACATGTGAAACTTTTAAGAAAGAAATTAGAAACATATGGAAGTAAGGAAAAGTGATAACAGTCTTGAGGAATATAATCCAAAAAAGATTGAGCGTGGCGTGAGAGCTGCTTTCAAAGCGGTAGGAAAGCCATGTGACGATGTAATCGTAACTTTTGTCTTGAAGGAGATAAGGGTGTACGAGAATATAACTACAGCGGAAATACGCAAGCAAATTGAGCACGCTCTTATGGATGTAGATAAGGACGCTGCTCATGCGTATATTGAAACTTATGATAAAATTGCTGCTGAGAATGTAGCTATCGCCAAGAAGCAGGATTTTATCACCCAATATCTTGCCGCATCTAATGCCGCAACGGGAAGTAAGTTTGACGCAAATGCTAATGTGGAGCATAAGAATGTTGTTACAATGGGTAACGAGTTACACAAGTATGATAACATTCGTCAAAATAGACGCATGCTTTACGAGCGTATTAAGTTCCTCTACAATAAGAAAACAGCAAAGCAGTATATTAAGGATCTTGAGAATCACTTCCTATATAAGCATGATGAGACCGCTATCCCAGGAACGCCTTATTGCGTAGCTATTACAATGTATCCCTTTCTTGAGCACGGACTCACTCAGTTAGGCGGTATAAGTACCAAGCCGACGGATTTGAAGTCGTTCTGCGGAGAGTTTATCAACCTTGTGTTTTCTATCGCTTCTCACTTCGCTGGGGCGGTAGCGACTCCTGAGTTCCTTATGTATATGGATTACTTTATTCGTAAGGACTATGGAGATGACTATCTTGAGCGTCTTGATGAGGTAGTAGATTTGACTGTGAAGAAGCGTACTCTTGAGCGTGTTATTGAGAATCATTTTCAGCAGGTGGTTCACAGTATGAATATGCCTTCGGGAAATAGAGGATATCAAACTGTATTTTGGAATATTGGATATTTCGATGAACCTTACTTCAATGGCGTATTCGGGGACTTCACTTTCCCTGATGGAACAAAACCGAAGTGGGAGACGCTGAGCTGGCTTCAGAAGAAGTTCATGAAGTGGTTTAACAAGGAGCGTAGTCGCTATGTACTTACTTTCCCTGTGGAAACAATGGCGGTACTAACAGATGGACACGATCTGGTTGATACTGATTACGCTGATTTTACTGCGGAAATGTGGGCTGAAGGTCATAGCTTCTTCTGCTATCTTTCGGATAGTCCTGATAGTCTTTCAAGCTGTTGTCGTTTGAGAAACTCAATAAAGGATATGGAAGACGCAGAGCATAATCACAACACTCATCAGTTTAGTATGGGAACGGCTTCCGTAGCAACTGGAAGTAAGAGTGTGATGACTATAAATCTCAACAGAGTAATTCAGGAAGCTACTCGTGAATTCTTTAAGCAAAATAACCGAGATTTACAAGGAGATAAACCGATAGACGGAAAAGTAGTAGCGGAAATAAGAAAAGAGCTCTATAACCACATCTCTGACGCTGTTAGGAACATTACCGAGCGTGTACATAAGTATCAGACTGCTTTCAATTCGTTAATCAAGGACTTTTATGAGGCAAATATGCTTCCTGTATTCAAGGCAGGGTTCATTCATATGAATAAGCAATACCTTACTATCGGTGTCAACGGATTGACCGACGCTGCTGAATTCCTTGGAATGGAGATTAGTGATAATGAGGAATACGCTGAATTCGTGAACTTGATCTTGGAGACTATAAATGTTTCAAATAAGAAGGCAAAAACACGAGAACTTATGTTCAACACGGAGTTTGTTCCTGGCGAGAATTTAAGCGTGAAGAATTACGGATGGGATAAGAAAGACGGCTACTTCGTTAGTCCTCGTCATGAAATGTATTCCAGCTATTTCTTCAATCCAGAAGACGAGTCTCTCAGTGTGTTAGATAAAATGAAGCTACATGGAGAACGCTATGTTCGTTACTTGGATGGCGGTAGTGCTTGTCATATCAATATCAAGGAACACATGACTCAGCCTCAATATAGACAACTCCTGAGAGTTGCTGCTGAAAACGGAACGAACTACTTTACATTCAATTGTCGCAATACTGTTTGTAATTCTTGTGGCCATATAAGCAAAGACACGCTTGATGTTTGTCCGAAGTGCGGTAGTAAGGATCTGGATTATCTTACCAGAATTATAGGTTACTTGAAGAGGGTGTCTTCGTTTAGCGAGCCGAGACAAAGAGAAGAACATGAAAGAGCATACAATTGATACGATTAAGTATTTGACGAGCATGGTCGCCTTTGAGGAAATTCCCACAAGGGTGACCTTGTCTCTCAGTATAACAGGGTGTAGAGGTACTTGCGTAGGATGCCACAGTCCAGAATTACGCAGGAATATAGGTACGGAATTGACGGATGAAGAGTTAGACGCTTTAATTCGTAAAAACAATGGTGTAAACTGCGTTCTGTTTTTAGGTGAGGGAACTAATCAGGCGAGGTTATTACAGCTGGCAGAAAGGGTGAGAAATCATTGGAAAATGGATGTAGCGTTGTATAGCGGTAGGGATGAAGTAGAGGAAGCGGTTTGGAACGCTTTTGACTTCCTGAAAATAGGTAGCTACAAATCTGAGTTTGGTCCATTGAACAATCCTAATACGAATCAAAGACTATACCATTTCAGTAAAATTTACAGCAGTTCGGTAGGCGGTAGAAAGGGGTGGAGAGACATAACTTCTTATTTTTGGCGAAAAACGAACAAATTTTAATTTTTACCAAAAATTTTTTCTAATTTCCTTTTTTATTTGCTAAAAAGTATTACCTTCGTATCGTAAATGAATTGTAAAATAAAATTGTTATGGAAAATCAGATTAAAATCTTCAAGCAGCTTCAAGAGACTTCTTCTCGTTTAGGTAAGGAAGCTATCATCTCAGAAAACAAGGATAACAAGTTCTTCTGTCAGTGTCTCAACTTTCTTTTGAATCCGTTTATTACCACTGGAATAGATGTTAAGAAATGGGATAAAGTAAGCGTAAGCGGTGGCGGTTTAGGTCATACTGACGATCTTGCCGAAGAATTCTTAGTAGTTCTAGAACATGTTCAAAACAATAATTCAGGTAAGATATCAACAGTAGAGACTGTGAAGAGTTGGTGTTATAAAATGGGGGATGAAATCGAGGAGTTCACCCGAGCTATGATTACCAAATCTCTCAAGTTAGGGGTAGATGCTAAAACAGTCAATAAGTGTATTCCTGATTTGATTCCCGTCTTCGATGTTCAGTTAGGCACTCCGCTTGAGCAATGTAAGTTAAGTAGTAATGAATGGATCAGCATCAGTCGTAAGCTCAATGGAACACGCTGTGCGTATGTTGGCGATAAATTATTCACCCGTCAAGGAAAAGAATATAAAGGTCTTGACCACATTCTGGCTGATCTGAAGGCTATGGGGTATGAGGATCGCATGTTCATTGATGGTGAGTTGATTTATAAGAACGACGAAGAACTATCAGACAGCGACGCATTCCAGAAAGGTACGGGAATTGCTATGAGTAAGGAGGGAGATAAGTCGCAACTCAAGCTTGTTGTGTTTGATGTATTCCCTTTGCCGGAGTTTTACAATGGTGAATCAAAGGAAGACTATCTTGGTCGCAAGAAATATCTCATAGAGCTCAGAAGCAAAATCAAAGCGTTGCAAACAAAGAATGTAGCGGTAGTTCCCATCGTATATCAGGGAACGGATCACTCAAAGATCATACAGTGGTTAGATTATGCAGAGCGTCATGATTGGGAGGGTGTTATGCTTAATCTGAATTCACCTTATCAATGTAAGCGTGTGAAGACGCTTATTAAGGTTAAGAAGTTCTTCAGCTGCGACATCCGTTGTGTAGGTGTTGAAGAGGGTACTGGCAGAAATGAGGGTACGCTTGGTGCTCTGGTTTGTGAGTATAAGGGTAACGAGGTAAGGGTTGGCACAGGATTTAGTGACGAGAAGCGTAGGGAAATTTGGGCAGATCCTGATAGCGTTATAGGTAAGATTATCAGCGTAAAATACAAGGAGGAAACAAAAAATAAGAATGGTTCAATAAGCATCCAGTTCCCAGTGTTTGAAGCGGTACGCTTCGACAAGAACGAGGAAAGTTATAACTAATTTTAGCAAAATAACTAAAATCCCCAAAGTTTTCAATAAAAAATTTTGAGCTTTGGGGATTTCTTTATACCTTTGTATCAGAATTGTAAATGAAATAGTAATTAACATGGCAACATTCGTACCTAGTAAATATCAAAAAACAGTTTATACTTACATCACAAAGGGTAAGGGAAACGCAGTGATAGACGCTGTAGCAGGTAGCGGTAAGAGTACTACAATAGTTAATGCTCTCAAACTCATACCGACTGATAAACAGATACTCTTTTTAGCATTCAATAAGAGTATTGTTGAGGAGTTGAAGATCAAGATTGGCAATCTTCACAATGTTGAAATTCGTACACTTCACAGCCTTGGCATGAAAGCGTTGTTGAAAGCGTATAAATCTCAAGTTGACGATAACAAATATACATCATGGCTTAATAGCGGTATTCAGAGCGGATTCATCAAACCTACTTATGACCTCAAAGATAAGGCTGGGGAATGGAAATCAAACATTTTGAAACTCATCGATCTTGGTCGTGTAAATCTCGTAAGAAGCGAGCAGGAGTTAGACGAGTTAGCGTTTAAGCATAATCTGATTCTGTTTGATAACGAGACTAGCAAGGCAATTCAGGGTATTAAGTGGGGTGAGGGTGAGACCGCTTGGATTGATTACACCGACATGGTATATCTTCCTGTTGTGAAGAACTTGCGTATGTATCAGTTTGATTGGGTGTTTATCGACGAATGCCAGGATTTGAACGCTGCTCAGCGAAACCTATTCTTGAAGTGTATTAAGCCTAGTGTGGGAAGATTCGTAGCGGTAGGAGATCCTCGTCAGGCAATATACGGATTTGCCGGAGCAGATGTTGAGAGTTTCAACCTTTTGAAGCGTATTCCTCATACAGTGAAGCTTCCTTTGAGCGTTTGTTATCGTTGCGACTCAACGATCATAGATTTAGCGAAGTCAATAGTTCCTCAGATTGAAGCAAGAGATAACGCACCCGCAGGGGTAGTTTGTAATGAAAGTGTTATTGCTGATGTGAAAGACGGAGACATGGTTCTTTGTCGAGTTTCAGCTCCCCTAGTTAAGTTGTGTATGCGTTATATTTCTCAGGGGGTAAAGGCATATGTGAAAGGCAGGGACATTGGTAAGAACTTAATTAACATGATTAAGAAGACCAATAGAAAACGCATGCCTGAGGTGATGGAGAAGCTCGAGAGGGAGTTAGGTCGCATAATAGGTAAAGTGGTTGCTAAGACACATTGTAGCGAGCAGGAGGCACGAGAAAGCGATGCTTATCGTAGTTATGAGGATAAGTTGAACGCTATAACTATATTGAGTGAGGGGTTAGAGGACGCTGAAGAGGTTATGGATAGAATAGACATGATCTTTTCAGATGATTCAAAAAACGGAATCTGTCTCAGTACAGTTCATAAGAGTAAGGGACTTGAAAGCGATCGAGTATTCATCATATGTCCTGATAAGTTCTATGTGAAACCTTGTATGAGGGTTCCTTGGATGGCGGAACAAGAAAGAAACCTAGTTTATGTAGCATACACACGAGCAAAACATTTCCTGGGGTTTGTAACAGACTTTTCCGCAGAATAGCAAAGTTTTTAATAACAAGAAATAGTAAATCAAATCGGTATGGCAAACAATCAAGATCTAGACAAGGTACTCAAAAAGCTCCGCAAACTACAAAATCTCTATGAGGGAGCAAAGGCTATTAACAGCGAGGGTGAAGCAGCAAACGCTGCCTTCCTTATTCAGAAACTCCTTACAGAATATAATCTCACCATGGACCAAATTGGCGTAGAGCCTGAGGAAGATCCTATTCTTCAAGAGTTCACATCAGGTTTTACCTATAAGAGTATTGGCGGTGAATGGGAAATGAGACTTCTGTATGTTCTCTGTAAGCATAACTTTTGTCGCTGTTTTGTTTATGGTAGAAGCGTTAAACAGCTACTGCTTATTGGAAAGAAGGAGAATCTTGAGATTGTTAAGTGGCTCCGTTCGATGCTTTCAGAGCGTTATGTTCAGTTCTCAAAGGAAAAATATAAGGAATATCTTGCAAGCGTTCCTCCGTATGTTAAGCCTATGAGCAAGGATAAATATCAGCGTGGCTATCTCATGGGATGTGCCGCAGGTCTTGATTCAAAACTTACTGCTGAGTCTGAGCGTGATAAAAAGCAAGACGAAGAGTTCAGCACAAAGGTAACTGCTCTTGTGATTCGTAACAACGCTGCTCTAGATGAGTATGTAGCTGAAAAATTTGGCAAGACTGGAAGCCGTAAGGGTTCTCGCATTAACTCAGCTCAGGCATATAATTCAGGCTATGAAGATGGAAAGAATACGGAGATTTATAAACCTATTGCTCAATCTCATCGAAAGAATGCTGAATCTGTTCAGTTATTAAAGTAGCATAGATAAGTATTTCATAAAGGTTAGAAAATTAAGCAGAGAACAGTCGTGAGATAGGTCTCTGCTTTTCTTTTATACATAGTTACTTACTAAAACAGTTTTGATATGAATATTCTATTTGATGGTAATTATCTTTTCCATAAAACATTTAGCATATTCTCAACCTATTACAAGGGGCAAGATATGTCTGAGGTTTTGGCAGATAAAGAGAAAAGACAGGTTTTGATACGAAAGTGTATCATTGATATGTGTGCTACGATTAAGCGTTTTGAAAAAGATATAAAGCGTGTAGCGTTTGTAATTGACAGTCATTCATGGCGATACAATTTTTATGCTGATTATAAGTACGCTCTCACCAGAGTGAGGGACGCTTCGTATGAAGGGTTTTTAGAATGCTTAAACGAATTCGAAGCTCTGTTAAGAAAGCGAGGCATAATAGTCAGTAGAGTACAAGGAGCTGAGGGTGATGATCTGCTTTATGTATGGTCGTTGTATTTTGGTTATTGTCTTGATGAAGAGTTAGTGATAATTACGGGAGATTCCGACATTCGTCAGATAATGACAAAGAATGTAGCCTTATTTAATAATAACTCCAAGAACTTGAAAATGTATTGTATTCCTGAAAAGGAAGTATTTTGGAATGAGTATCTCGACACAGATGTTCAGGTAGTAGCGGTAGATCCGTTTAAGATCTTGTTATATAAGGTTATTATGGGAGATAATAGCGATAACATACCGAAAATCAAAAACGGATTTGGTCCCAAAGCGTTTGAAAAATTCATAGCGTGGATAGGTAATTCCCGACCTCAGCGTGAATGCGACCTTGTATCGCTTTCTCAATGGATAGCAGGAAAATTCTCTGAGTTTGCTAAAATGTCTGAGGAGGTTGTTTTAGGAATGGTGCTATTTAATTTGAAAATGACTTGGCTAAATCTTTCAGTGTATAATGAGATGAATTGGAAGAGTAAAGACGGAAGGAGTTTGCTGGAACACATGCTTGATGATGTGAATGCCCAGAAGGATAAATACAGTTATAACAGAGGTTATACGCTTGAGCAATTTTACGGAATGCCTATTAAATAACATTTAATTTTTGTAAAGTATGAAAAAGTTTTTAATGATTTGTTGTGCGTTATTTATGACGCTTATCGCTTTCACTTCTTGTAAGGATGTGAAGCCAGAGTACAAGTTTAAGCTGGAGATTGCCGGAGAGGTTGTAGATACTCCTACTAACATTCAAGGTGATTTTTCGGTAAATGTTTGTAACGATGCCATCGCAGAATACGACGCTCGATATGTCCGAACTGCTGAAGCAGAAGTTCCTTCTACGATTATGAGTATAGCGGAACAGGAAGGAATAGAAGCTAATAAGTGGCTTGATAATTACATTCAGAATAATGTTGTTGCAGAACTTGCTCCCACAACCGAATATAATATAACAGTCAAGGGGTATGTGCATGAGGAAGTCTCTAGTATCACATTCAGCGTAGATAAAGTATTCACTAATAAAGAACAATAAAAATGGACGAAATTTCAAAGGCATTACATGCTGCTCAAATGGAGCGTCGCAATCACATCGCTAGCAGCTTTTCAAATCTTGCTGAAACCGCTATCAACGAGGAAGCTATTAAAAAGGCTGACGACTCAGAAGTAGAGGAAAAGGAAGAAGAGACCGCTGCTGAAGAGGAAGAGAAGGACGACGAGGAAAAGGAAGAAGAAAAAGAAGCTGAGGAAAAGGAAACTGAAGAATCAGATGAAGCAGACGGAGGTGAAACTGAGAAGTCTGACATAATGTATGCCCTCGGTAACGGAAACATTGAGATCACAAAAAGCGGTAAGGAAATCAAAGAACAGGTTGAGTCTGTATTACTTCCTGAGCTTAATGCTAATCTTGCTGTTAAGGAAGCTGAAGCTACAGAAAAGTTAGGCGAGTGTGGTGCTGCTCCAACAAGCGATCCTGATCCTTGGTGGACTGGAGATGTTAAAATGGATGTTGGCTATAAGATTTATGACTGGCGTGAGATGGACTTCTGTAAACCAGAGTCTCGTATGTACGATTCATTATCTGCTAGTGATGAAGCTGAGAAGAAAGGTAATTGCCCAACTTCAGAAGCTGAAGCAAAGGCTCGTAGAGAATATAATGATATTGTGCGTGCTATTTGCAACATCCGTGTTGATATTAAGGCTTGTGAGATTCTCAAGGAGCTTAAAGACAACGCTCAATATAAGCTGACACCTCGTCAAGTTATCACCCTCAAATTCTAAGAATACGAGGTATAGGAGTAGGAACATTCGCATCTGCCCGTTTGTTCCTACTTTTCTTTTACAGCGTTTTTTAATGAAAATGTTAGTAAAATGGAAGATCCTGTAAAAAAGTATTTCAAAAAGGGTGACATCGTAATAGACTTTCCAGGAAGCGTCTGGGGTAATAAGAAATTTGTCGTAGAAGGATTTCATGGTAATTGGTATTGCCCGTGTGCGTCGGTTCTTGAGTTAGGAAAACCTGATTCAAATAAATACCGCTGTAATTTTGATACACGAGATATGCGTTTAGTGGGTGCTACTAAAAGACCTATGAAGAATCTTGATAAACGAGTTATTGCTAAAATGATGAAGAATGGAGTCGTAGAAGCAAAGCGTGAATTTTTAATAAGGGTAAATACAAAGACACTGTAAATATGTTTGAATGGGCATCGTGGCACGATAAGTTGCCGAACGAAGATCTTGAGGTTTATGAGCCTCACTTAAAGCTGTTCTTTGAGACTATGTACGAGCGTCAGCTCATATGGAAGCGTAGGTTCATTGAGCAGCGTCCTCGTCCTTGGACAGATAATGAAATTTTCAGAAATTCAAAGTTCACAAATGTTTATAGGGAGTTAGATAGGAATAGCCAATGGCAAATCAAAAACATATTACTTGACTCTTCGCTTTCAAGGGTTAATTTAATTTGGAAGATGATGGTGTTCCGCTTCTTCAATTGTCCTGAAACATTTGAATTAGGAAAAAGCGTTATAGGATGGAAGAATGGAATCCCTGATTGGAATGAATACAATGAGGACACATTCGCAGATTTCATAGCAGATGTACGCAAAAGAGGTCAGAATCCTTACACTACAGCGTATCTCATAAACAGTATGGCAACACCAGGAAAGTCTCGTGATTATTGTTATACTCGTTTAGTTATACCAACACTTCATAAACAAATTCCCGAGTTGATATCAAAGGTTATGAAGGCTGAAAGTCCTGAAGAGATTATAAAGTATCTCAAAACGCTTCCGGCAATAGCAGATTTCATAGCTCATGAGTTTTATCAAGATTTCACTTATATCGCTAGATATACGAATAGGGAATTTATGAAGTTTGACCAAAACGACTTCACAAATGTTGGTCCTGGTGCAAGCGTAGGCATTCGTCTGATATTCCCTAACTTGAAAACAAAAGATCAAGAACCTGCTATATATCGTCTCAAGGAGATGGCGGATGAGATTCTTGAATCAATAGGTTCAGAAAAGGGTGAGTTATTCCCTTATTTAAGTTGGGATAAGGAAAGTGGTAGCTACTTCACATTCACTTCAGAAGACTTAAAGGCAGGCAGAATACATCGTGAGAATCTCACTTATAGCGGTATAACGCTTCATCAGATAGAGATGTGGCTCTGTGAATTTCAGAAATACTGGAAAATGACTATTGGTGAAGGAAAACAGCGTAGTAAGTTTGAACCTAAAACTGACAAATTAACATTAGAACACCATGAGCATAAGTAAGAAGATAAAGGAAGTCAAGGCTGATCTAGATCTAGACTTTCAGTTAATGGCTGCTGAATTAGATACTTCCGTTAAGAATATGAAGTTTATTTCAAGGTCGATAATCACAGACGCTATCATGATAGATAAGGTAGAACAGCTGATTACGGATATTGAACAAAACGGAGTTGAAGTAACTTCTTTCAACGATAATACTGTTCTTTATGAGTATCTAGGAGAAGCAGTTGTAATACATTCAGTGTTAGGAGACAAATTCATAATCTTTGATTCATCAATTGTTTCTACAATAGAAAGTAAGTTGGTGAGTTTTAACTAACACTCATACAAAGCAGTTAAATAAGGTAGGGAAGTGTTCAAAGCACCTCCCTTACTTTTTGTTTAACAGTTATAAATTTCTTGAAAGTAAAATCGAGAATATAAAGTAATTACTATATGAGCGGATTCGCTAAACAATTAGAAGCAATAGATCTAGCCGAAGCCAAGCTGAAGGCGAAGCGTTTCAGAACGCTTGAAAAGGCATTGAGATCTGACTCTCCTGAAGATATGCTGAAGGCGAGTCAGGTAGTCAACGCTATTCAGAATAAGGGTAAGGCAGAAGATCCGAAAGCGTTTTTCATAGACCCACTCCAGTTTAATGCTAATCTTGGTTATAAAGATAAAGCGTTTTCTTTGACATACGCTACTCTGAAGAGAATGTCGAAGACTCCTATTATCAACTCAATCATCAAGACTCGTAAAAATCAAATAGCAGACTTCGCAGAACCTCAGGAAAATAAGTATTCTACAGGATTCGTTATTCGTAAAAAGCATAAAAACGGAGTAGAACAGAAAATGACAGAAGCTGATAAAAAGATAGCTTTTGCCATTACTGATTTTCTTATGAAGGGCGGTAATGTCAGTCAATGGGGTTATGACGACTTTGATACTTTCATCCGTAAGATCGTAGAGGATTCATTAGTGTATGACCAAATGACCTTTGAGGTAATAAGAAACCGCAGAGGAAAGGTTGAGAGCTTCTTAGCAACAGACGCATCAACTTTCCGTATTGCTGATTCATATTACGATAAGGATTACGAAAATGCATTCTTTTCTCGTAATGGTGCTCCCGTTTGGCAAAATACGGCTGATTTTGGTCCAATGGTTAAGGGTTACTATCCAGCATATGTACAGATATATCAGCAAGCAAAGGTCAATGAATTCTATCCGTGGGAGCTTTGTTTTGGTGTAAGAAACCCAAGCACTAGCATACATGCTAACGGATACGGATGTTCAGAGCTTGAAGACCTAATCAATGTTGTAACTAGTATGCTTTGGGGAGACGAATATAATAGAAAGTTCTTTTCTCAAGGTAGTGCTCCGAAGGGTCTTTTGCGTATTAAGGGTGTGAATAATGAAGCAGCTCTTCAACAGTTCAAACAGCAATGGCAGTCTATGATTACTGGCGTTATGCAGGGTTGGAAGACTCCTGTTGTCGAAGCAGATGTAGATTGGATAGACCTACAGAAGAATAATCGCGACATGGAGTATAGCAGCTGGATGGAATATCTTATCAAGATAGCTTGCGCAATATACTCAATAGATCCTACTGAAATCGGATGGGACATTAGTAGGGGTAGCGGTAACAGCGGTTTGTTTGAAGGAAGTCAAGCAGAGCGTTTACAGCATTCTAAAGATAAGGGTCTGTATCCTCTCTTGAAGTTTATTCAGCGTAAGTTGAATAAATATATCGTAGAGCAAATCAACCCAGACTTTGAATTTGTATTCATGGGTCTCAACGGAATGACAATTAGTGAAGAACTTGAGATGGATATTAAGAAGCTTAATTCATTCCAGACTGTCAATGAAATTCGTGAGAAGTATGAGTTAGAGCCACTTGAGGGTGGAGACATGCCTGAAAATTCTACCTTTGTTCAAGCTAAGAATCAGGCAGAACAAAGAGCTCAACAGCAGATGATGAATCAACAGAAGATGGACGGTGCGGAAGGAGAATTCGATGAAGAAGGATATGTCGCTGAAGCAGATCCATTCGCAGCCTACGAAGATGAATCAGACGAAGCTGAAAAGGCTCATTACAAAGAATCATTTATTAAAGCATTTGATAATTTCTTAAAACAAGAGGAAGAATATGGAAGGATTTAAGACTACAGCTCCCGTTGTTCAAGGTTTGGGAGTAGATTATTTACCAGCTCCTTTCGAGGATAAGAGTAATGAAGGTGTAACTTATTATGGTTGGGCTCCACTTGGCGTTGCTGAAAATGAAAAGGGGTGGCGTATAATGAGAGAAACGACTCATTCAGGCACTATCAAGCGTGAATACGCTCAAGGCAGTATGGACTTCAAGTTCGCTTGGAGTGAAAGAGAAAATTACACTTATTCACGATAAATCGGTATAACATATGTCAACAAAGAATTTAGGACAAGTTGCTGGCCTTTGGATAGGTAACTCCGCTCCAGAGAACACTAGTTTGATATGGTACGATAATACGCCAGCTATTCGTACTCATAAGGTTTATGACTTTGCTGTAGGTGCTTGGGTAGTGTTAGATAAAAACGCTATATCGGCAATAACTTATTCAGAGTTGAGAAACCTAGCTCGTAATACAGGACTTACTCAGGGAAGTTGGTATAAGGTCACAGACCAAGGTAACATATTAGCATTAGCAATAACTACTACAAAAGTTCAATATGTAGATATCAATAACAATTTCGTTATTGACGATCTTGCTTCAAACGCTACTTATGTAGTAACTTCTTCGAATCTTCTTATAGACGATATTCAGGGAGTTTGGAATGCTAGCGATAAGAAACTCATGTTCTCATTTGCGGACACTGTCCAAGATGATAACACTGCTGATGATTATATTTTCGGTAAAAAACGACGCAACAGCGTTTGGTCGCTTGCGAAGTATAAGCTATCTTCACTCGTCTCATCGGTAACTGGAAATAGCATTACTTGGAATAAGGGATTCTTTTTCAATTTCAGAAAGAATCTTCAAGACAACACTAATGTTTCAGGCGGTGTTGTAGGAAAGGATGCTTACGATACAGATAAAGCAGCTCTTCAACAAAACATTGATAATGTTGCCGCTTCGAATCAAGCTATTCTCAATTCAGCTAAGAATTACGCTGATGGAAAAGTTGCTGCAAGTGAGATTTATAGTAAGGCACTACCATCGGCTCCGACCGCAGGAACCGCTATTGATATAGCAAGCGGTGATACGCTATCGTCTATCATAACGAAGATTCAGCGTTGGATAAATCAGTTTAAGACCGCTTCTGGTATAAAGGTCTCAAAGAGTTTTGCTCCTGCTACTCAAAGAGCAGATATTAACAACAATGATACTGTAGATAGTGCTTTAAGAAAGATTCAATATTGGTTCAATCATATAGAACTTTCTTTAAGCGCAGATTGGCGTCCATCATATGGTAATTCTGATGTAGAAGCAGGGGATGATTTTCAAGATGCTTTTGCTAAATTACAAGGAAAATTTAATTACATTTATCAGAATGGTTTACGCATTGAAAATTCTCAATTTGGCAGCAGTTGGGTAGATAGTTTTGGAGTTGGTTCTAATGCTTGTAATTCTTCAATATATCCTGATTCAAGCGGTGTAGATCATAGTGTTTCTATTGCTGGTTTAGGTTATAAAGACAAGGGTAAGGGTTTTGATTTTTCAACCGATGATTCTACTACCAGGAGTTTTGTAGCAGGAGTAGCAGGAGTAGCTTCTAATAATGCTTCTGATCCTTGTGATTCATTTGGCGGTTACTTTATTAAATTAAAGGCAT
>ERZ780207.672-NODE-672-length-34720-cov-4.880687_pt1 | contig 34720 bp, 28 predicted proteins | sample MGYA00510977_ERZ780207 | MGnify/ENA primary metagenome ERZ780207 (study PRJEB29588, sample SAMEA2151383) | human gut metagenome | biome: human gut; feature: human-associated habitat; material: faeces | place: Denmark | collected 2008/2010 ...
GGCTATACAATTCCCGCTATTAGGGCTTGTTAGGGACTTGCACCCATTAGAATAAGCTCATGCCGAGCATACACGATGAAGAACCGCCACAGAAAATGTGGCGGTTCTTTCATGTTGGACAGACAATGCTTTCAATGCGGAGATTTGGCTATGCTACCAGAAGCTGATGCAAAAACGGGCATAGTATTTATGAATTTCGGAAAATAGTGTTTTTTAGCTTTTGTCATGGCGGCAATTTCACTGAAAATGACTAACTTTGCCGACGGGAAACAACTATAAGAATTTGTTTTGTTCAATAAATTATGCTGAACCTTAAAAAGAAACTTTTCACAATTGCGCTCTCTCTGTTCTGTGCAGGACAGTTGATGGCCGTGCCCGCATTGCCGGGCAAGATGGTTGCGAAGCAGGCTGATGGTACCATGATTACCATTCAGAAGCTGGGCGACGAGCACTACCACATGACGGTGACCGAGGATGGTTATCCGCTGAAGTACAATTTTGCTACCAACAACTACGAGTATGCAGAGCTTACGGAGCAGGGGTTGGTCAGCAGCAACATCGTTGCCATGCCGGTGGGCCAGCGCGACGCACGCGCCAAGGCTTACCTGCAGAAGCTCGACAAGGAGGTCATGATGCAGCTCGCCGAGAAGCAGTTCTCAGCCGCCAAGGTCAACGCCCTTCAGAGCGTCGCTGCCAAGAAGTCCAATGCCAACGGCCCGAAGCGTGTGAAAATCAGCGACGTGCCGACAACAGGCAAGCAGAAGGTGCTCAACATCCTCGTGGAGTTCTCCAACTGCAAGTTCTCCATGAGCGACCCGAAAGCATACTACGACCGCTTCTTCCACGAGAAGGGTTTCAACGAGAACGGTTCCTACGGTTCTGTCCACGACTACTACTACGAGGGATCAGGCCACAACTACGACCCGGACATCGACTGCTACGGTCCAATCCAGGTATCGGGCACCTATCAGAGCTATGCTGGTAACGAGGGTACGGAGAACGCATACAAGATGATCCAGGAGGCCTGCAAACTCCTGCACCAGCAGGGTGTGGACCTCTCTCCGTATGACACCGATGGTGACGGCGTGGTCGATAACGTCTATGTCATCTATGCTGGCTACGGCCAGGCCGACTCCAACAAGCCCAACACCATCTGGCCGCACAGCTGGAACCTCTCCAACATCGGTGCAGACATCCAGTTGGGCAACGTGAAGATCGACCGCTACGCCACCTCTCAGGAGATCAACGGTCAGTCCAACAAGCCGGTGGGTATCGGTACGTTCGTCCATGAGTTTGGCCACGTCCTCGGTCTCGCCGACCACTACAATACGATGAATGCTGCTGCGTCCAACACGCCGGGAGCATGGGACGTGATGTGTGCTGGCTCCTACAATGGCGACCAGAACTGCCCCGCCACCTTCACCGCCTTTGAGCGCTACTCTCTGGATTGGCTCAAGCTCACGGAGCTCAACGCCACCACGGACACCTTCGTCACGGTAACTCCGCTGGAGGACAAGAATGCTGCCTTCCGCGTCAGCATCCCGAACAAGAACTATGAGTACTTCATCATCGAGAACCGCCAGCAGAAGGGTTGGGACCAGTATATCCCTGGCCACGGCATCCTGGTGTGGCACTTGGATGAGGACCAGGCCGTCTGGACTGCCAATACCGTCAACAACGACCCGAGCCACCCGCGCGTAGATATCGTCGAGGCTGACCGCCGTTCTACGGTGAATGGCGACAGCGGCGATTCCTTCCCTGGCACCAGTGAGGTGACTTCCTTCAACTTCAACGGCTGGTACGACCGTAACGTGTTCGGCTTCGCCTATGTCGATGAGACGGAGGGCGGCGACGCTCGCTTCCTGCTCTCAGGCAGCAGCTACAAGCTCGACAACCCGCAGATCAGCATCAGCGACATCAGAGGCCGCTCCGCCAAGGCTACTTGGACCAGCGTGAAGTATGCCAAGAGCTACAACGTCACGCTGATGCAGAATGGCAAGGCTCTGGAGAGCCTCTCTACCGAGGGCAACGAGATTGAGTTTGACGGTCTGGAGCCGCAGACGGAGTACACGGCTGTGGTACAGGCTGCCCTGGCAGACTATGTCTCTGACAGCGTCAAGGTGAACTTCACCACCAGCGAGCTCAACTTCGACGAGCGCAAGGTCAACGCCAAGGCCGCCTTTGGCATCACCGACGACTCCTTCACCGCCAGCTGGGATGCCGTCAAGGACGCTCAGCAGTATGACGTCACGCTCTACCAGCGTTCTATGGACGGTGAGGCCGACTACACCTTCGGCTTCGACGAGGGCGTGAAGAACCTCCCCGAGGGATGGACCACCAGCGCTACTACGACCAGCGGTTCCTACTATGGCGAGGCTAAGCCTTCTCTCCGTATGAACGTCGATGGCATGTACCTTACGATGTGCGTAAAGGGCAAGAAGGTGAAGAACCTGAAGTTCTGGCGCCGCTCAAGCAACGCTGCTTGCAAGATCTTCGTCGATGAGTGTGTCAATGGCAAGTGGACCTTGGTGGGCGACACCCTGCAGCCGGAGGCTGGCAACAAGGCCACGGAGAGCTTCAAACTCAACGATGCCGACAGCGTCCGCATCAGCGTCCGTGTGCCGCAGGGCTACGTGCTGATCGATGACGTAAGCCTCACCTACAACTACGAGATCAACAATCCGATGAACACGGTGACGCTCGACGCCAGCAAGACCTACTACACCTTCTCTGGTCTCGACAACTCTATCCTCTATAGCTACAGCGTCGTGGCTCGCAAGGGCGACACCAACAGCATCGCCAGCGACATCATCGCCGTGCCGCAGCTGAGCCTGACGGGTGTAGAGGGTGTGAAGAGCGAGCAGGAGGATGTCAACGCTCCCGTCTTCGACCTCCAGGGCCGTCGCGTGGCTACCTTGCAGCAGATGAACCGTCTGCCGAAAGGCCTCTACATCGTCAACGGCAAGAAGATTGTTGTGAAGTAATGTAATGCTCTGAAGGGCGAAAGCCCTACCAGATGATAAGCAGATTGCACGTCCCGCAAGGGTAGATGTGCAATCTGCTTTTTCTTTTTTGGCTTTTTATCGACCTGTACCCCCTTTTCCTTTGGTCAATCGAAAATATTGTAGTACTTTTGCAATGTTTTCACCCAATAAATCAGAATATGGAGAATCAGAAGAAGCATCCGTCCAATATCGACGTGGCGGTACTGATGCTGTTTTTTAGTCGCGCAGACCTTTTCGGCAAGGTGTTTGAACAAGTGCGCAAGGCTCGCCCCTCAAAGCTATTCCTCTACCAAGACGGCGCGAGGGAGGGCAACGAGCGCGACAAGGAGGGCATTGCCGCCTGCCGGGCCATCTGTGCCGACGACCAGATCGATTGGGAATGCGAGGTCTATCGCCATTATTGCGACCACAACCAGGGGTGTGACCCCTCGGAGTATCTGTCGCAGAAGTGGGCGTTCTCCATTGTCGATAAGTGTATCGTGCTGGAGGACGACGACCTCCCGGCACAGTCCTTCTTCCCCTTCTGCAAGGAGATGCTTGACCGCTACGAGCACGACAACCGTATAGGAATGATCTCGGGCATGAATATCGACGAGGTGACGCCCGATGTCTCCGCCTCCTATTTCTTCACCTCCGCCTTCTGCATCTCGGGCTGGGCCTCCTGGCGCCGCGTCGTGGACCAATGGGAGGGGGACTACGGCTTCCTCGACGACGAGGAGACAGTAGCCAAACTGCGCACGCTATGCAAGACCAGAGGCGTCCGCGAAGACTTTCTGCCGATGTGCTACGCCCACCGTGCCTCAGGCAAGGAGCACTACGAGAGCATCTTCTGGGCTTCTCAACTCCTCCACTCCCAGATGGCTATCATGCCCCAGAAAAACCAGATAACGAACATAGGACTGTCAGCCGACTCCACCCATTTCGTGGGCGGGCTGGAAACCACGCCACGCGGACTGCGTCGTATCTTCACACTGAAGCCCCACGAACTACAGTTTCCGTTGCGCCACCCGCGCTATGTGATAGAGAACACGGGATACAAAGACCGCTATTACCGCGCCAACGCCTGGGGACACCCGTGGGTGAAGGTGGGCAGATCTTTCGAGGAACTGTGGCTGAACCTGCGCTGCGGCAACTTCCAGGTGATTCGCAAAGCCATCAGCAAGCGCATCAAAAAATGGATGGGAAACGTGGACCACGGATGATTTCCACCACATTCCACCCTCGTTAGGCCAACAATACTGCCATCAATCCAGCTCTATAGCCAAACAAAACGGTCAAAACGAAAAATAATCGTCAAAAGTTTGCGCTATTTCAGAAAAACATTGTACCTTTGCACCCGCTTAACAGCAATCGGGATGTAGCGCAGTTGGTAGCGCACTACGTTCGGGACGTAGGGGTCGGGCGTTCGAGTCGCCTCATCCCGACCTTATAAAACGAAGCAGCTCTCATGAGTTGCTTCGTTTTTTATTCCCCGCCCTCAAGACGAGAGGAATTTGGAATCACGCGATAAAACAGAATTCTTGGATCAAACAATGGATTAGGCTTGGGGTGACTTGACCAACTATTCCTCGGAATCTCTGACAAGCCACCCTCCCCATCTATCCTCTAACGAGTCGTAGCTCCTGCTTCAAGGCTGAAAGACTCAAGCATCTTCTTCCAAGGCCTTGCCTTTGCCTTGCGAGCCTTTTCCGCCGCTTCCTCCTGGGCCAAACGCTCCTCCAAGGCTGCCATGAATCGATGATATTCCACCGGGGTGATATCCACCTTGCCATAGCACCTCACCTCGGGATGGCGCTCCTTGTAGGCCGTCCGCACCATCTCGTGGGTAACGATGTTAGAAAGCGGAATGTGATACTGACGGATTATGGGCAATAGATACTCTATGCCACTCTCCACCTGCTCTTCCGTCAATGGTGCCCGCAAAGTATTACCTTGAAACTCGACACCGACAGTGAAGTAATTGCACGACTCCCGCCCATGGAGACAAGAGAGACCGGCATGGAAGGTGACGGCGGTAGGGGGACAGAGGATATAGCGCGTGCCGTCGGTGTCTATGACGCAATGCGCACCGACCCCTCGTCGCTTGTCTGTCAGCGTCATCAAAGATCGCAGCACGGTAGGTACAGCGGTATGGTGCAGGACTATGCCCTGAAGTTCATTGATGGTGTCCGGCGCTATATTAGGCGTGGGCCAACTCACCTCGGCATACTTGTCCTCCTCGCGCTGCGCTTGGGCCGCAAGCGAGAAGAGGAGAAGGAATAATACAAAAAAACGATTCATTATCTATATATAGTTGGGGTGGCAATACATGGAAAACCGGATGGAAATCCTCGTTGTCATTCCATCCGGGCATTAACCACAAAACGCTTTCTATGGGGCAGAAAGCCAAACACCTATGAAAAAAGTTTTCTTCTAACAGGGGACCTATCCCTTCCAAAGCCCGTGGAGATTGCAATACTCGCGCGCCTCCACCTCCGTGGCGTCGGTCTTAAACTCAGCCACGGGCTTATCCTGCGGGGTAAGATTGTGACGAAGCACTCCCGTCGGGGTTACGAGCTCTATCCACTGGATATAGTGAGCATCCGTCATAGGGTGCTCCACAGAGCCCACTGTGACACGGTAGCCACCTTCGATTTTCTCTACCACAGGCACATGCTTTTCCTTCGCACCGTCGGTCGTATTCTCTCGCAACAGCTTCATCGGCTCGCCACAGCACATGGGCGTACCCTCGGCATCCTGCAAAACCTCGACCATCAGCCCGCTTTTCTCACATTTATAAATCTCATTTTTCTTTGCCATAATGTTTTTGCTTTAAATGTTCATAAGGAATCAAGATTCCATGCTGCAAATATAGCTTTTCTTTTTGAATCTCACAAGTGATTTATACGCAAATAAACCTTTTTTATTACCATTTAGCCTATCATCTGCCCTCAAAAGAGGAAATCGCTGCCATCTCAGAATCGCATTGAGTCTCACCCTCACACGACACAACCGTGTAACACACCTGTTATTTTGTCAAAATCCAAACAAACCTCAATTAACCATTCTTAGCACTGTTTTTTCGCTATTCCCACAATAAGTCTATACCTTTGCATCCACTTTCCAAAACGGGGAGTAGTTCTTTTACTTTTTGAATAAGTATCAAGAGACAGCTTAGATGCTGAACCAACCGAGCAGACATAGCCACGGTGGTAAAAACGATACGAGTTTAAGGATTCAGTAATAATCATTAAATTAAAAAGTTATGTCACAAGTAACAAAAACTTTTACGGAACATCCACAAAACAGCATGATCCTAATGAATGGTGCTGTACTTGAGTGCATTCCAAAAGAATCACATCAAGGCGACTTTGTACCCGATCAAATGAAATTGGACACAACAGGCGTGTATCTGAGTATAGGCAATAAGCCATGTAAGCCACAACCAAGTACCACTGAAGAAAAGGAACGACAGAAGAAACTCTTCACGGACAACGCTTTTTATTTGTTGGCACATCAAGAGCGTATCATGCGTGACAGTAGGATGTTTCTTGCTCCCGTTGCCGTGCAAAATGGACTTGCTTATATAGGTACGTCCGGCTTTAATGCCCCCACATTGGGCATATACTTGGAATGGTGGAATGAATGTCCTATTGCTTTGCGAACAGGCGAGGATGGCAATCGAAGCCTCGTCTTTCATCTTGCGGGCAGTCCGTTGAGTGGAGCAAACCGCTGTGCTGAGGTCTATGAGGACGGCAGGGTTGAGCATACGCAAGTGTCTTCATTCATAAACCATTGGCGACCATTCACAACTATCAACACACGTTATGACGAGGCAAAGCACATTTATCAAGCTTATACGCTTGAGCATGTGCTTGAGATCTTGCACGCTGAAGATAATGAAAGTTGGAACTATTCTGTCGAAATCAAGGTACGCTTTATGCAGTCTGAGATAAACAAATTGAAAAAGAGAGTAGAGCAACTAACCAAAGAATCCGACAAATGGCACTCTATGTATGTTGATACTTTTATGAAGTACAAGGAAGCAGAGGTTTGTGAGGCTTTTTCTACTTTTCAATCCCTTAGAGAGGAGTGTGAGACTCAAATCAACTCTATCAAGGTTCGTAAACGGACATTGAGGGCTGAACTGAAAAGCGGCTGCATGGATAACCTCACTTATCAACGGACACTAACGCCGTTGAATAAGCAAACAAAAGATCTAGAGTTTAAGGTTAGCAAGAAAAAACATGAGCTCATCAATCAATTTCTCCCAAAAGGTATAAGTTACAACGAGATGGAAAGATATATGAATAAAAAGAATGAAATTTAAATATTAAGCAATGATTGAAAAAGTGAATCCGTGCCATCCGGACAAGGTGGCAGACCGTATCGCAGGGGCTATTGTGGACCTTGCCTACTCCAAGGTGGAGAACCCGAAGATTGCCGTCGAGGTGTTGCTCGGCCATGGCGTAGCAAACATCATCATCGAGAGCAGTGTGGACATCTCGCAGACTGAGACAGAGGCCATCGTCAGCCGCATCACCAAGCGCGAGGACCTGAAGGTCTCGCTTGTCATGGTGGCGCAAGACCCTATCCTCGCCCACAATCAAGACGACGAAATCCGTTGCGGTGACAATGGCATTTTCAAGGGCGTGCCACTGACTGACGAGGAGAGGCTGCTCAGCAAGATAGCCCACGACATTTACGAGCGCTACCCTTCCGACGGCAAATACATCTTGGGCAATGGCAAACTGATCATCTGCCAAAGCAATGCAAAGACAGAGGATTTGAAAACGCTCTACCCCGCCGCCATCATCAACCCTTTGGGAGACTGGAGCGGTGGCACTGACGTGGACGCTGGTGCGACCAACCGCAAACTGGGTTCGGACATGGCACAATCAGTCTCAGGCGGTGGCGTGCAAGGCAAGGACCTATCAAAGGCCGATGTCTCGGTGAACATTTACGCCTTTTTGAAAGCCCAGCAGACAAAACAAAACGTAGAACTGTTTTGTGCTATCGGCGACACAGAGATTGACGGAAGACCATACGCCGAGATTGTTGAGATAGCACGTCAATACATCAAGCAAGTCGGCGGCTTCGAGAAGTTTGCCGAATGGGGATTGTTCTAACAAGCAGCACAAGCACGACGCTGCCAATCGTATCTGGAGTAGTTTATAACTTTCATGGGATCTCTCCTGGGGGGAAGTTACAAACTACTCTTTCTTTCATATAACAGTTTTGTTTGCTTCTGTCTATAGTTTCACAGGGCGCCCTATCCAAACTATCTTTCCGCTCCAAGCAACACTCATCCACAAGGTATAAGTCGCTACGGCAATGCAGGTCAGCAACGCCACACCGACAACGTTTCAAACCTTCAAAAAACAAGAAAGCGGCTGATACTCGAAAGTATCAACCGCTTCCTTGGTACCCCTAAGCGTTCTGTTCTCGAACCAATTTCTAAAAGACTTGGATAAGATTTGGGAGCTGAGAGAATGGATTCCCGACCCCACAAAACCGATTTTACCACCGAACAAACGCATAAAGCATACGGCTTAATTCTCGCTTGGTGCTTACAAAGTTACGAGTTTTATCTGAGAATAGTGCATAAATACAGATGAAATAAGACTTGTCAAGACGCTCATTATATACAGAGGAAGAAAGAATTAAGTATCGTTTTTCTAAACCAATTAACTTGTAAACACTTGTGTAGGTAGGACTTATGGGGGAGTCCTGCCTACGTAACCCATCTTTCAATGCCCCTCTATAGGGAGCGAGGCATCGGCTATATCGGTGTACTGTGCATCTTTTTGAAAATTTTCCGGTATACAAAAATTAGCCTACTACACTTGATATATTTATCAAGCCTACCTATACTTATTATATATAATAATGTAAGGGCTATGAAAAGAACAGATAGGAAAGTGAGCGAAGCTACAAGAAAGAAAATTGCTGAGGCTTTGCGAGGAAAGCCAAAAACAACAGAACACAAACAAGCATTATCAAAATCACTGAAGGCATATTGGGCAACGATACCGATAGAGCCAAATAAAAACTAAAAATGAGTAGGCGAAACCCTACCCACTTAAATAATATATTTTTATTATGAAACTTGACTCGATTAAAACTCAGTGTGTCTCTTCTATATTATGCAAGTAAGGAGAACATACAATTCAATAAACTTCGGTTTAATCGCTCATTTATAAATATAAGTGAGTTTGAAGAATATATCAAAAAAGGATTTTGCTTTTGCCATTGGTTTGATACAAATGCAGATGAATTTTCAAATAGCGAGAAAAACAGTAAGAATTTTGAAAGAGCAAACGTTGTATTTGTAGACGTTGATGATTACGACATGGAAATGAAACAATTTGTTTGTGGACTATCCATGAAACCAACTTTATATTACACAACACAAAACAATCTTAATCCATCCAAAGGAAACAAATACCGTTTTCGTCTCTGCTATGCCTTTTGTGAGGATATGCGGACTTGCGAAATGTTTGCCTCAACATATAAGGCTATTATAAATTCTATTTGTAAAGATTACCCTTCATATCCCGACAAAGATTCTTGTGGAGGTACAGCAGCACAATGTTTTTATGGGAATGGGACTCGTAACTGTGAGGTCTATACGACAAATAATGTATATAAGTTAGCAGATTTCGAAGTCTCATTTGTGGTAGAGCCTCAGCATAAGGATATCGTAGTAACAACAGGCAAAGACAGTAGAGGGACAAATAAGGATGATAAAAGGACTACCGCTTTTCCTATAACGGATAAAGGTTTCATTAATGACCTAAACACTCTGTTACCATCTGAATTATTAGGAAAATACAAAGGGCAATACAGCTACTTCGACCATTCAGAGTTATCCTTTAATGATGGATATGCACTAATTCCCAAAGATTATCATGAGATTTACAGATGTTGGTATTTGGAGACCGTAACAAATAAGAATGGGAATACTCGTAAAGTGTCAGTAGTGAAAAGAATAAGAGATGGAGAAGGTAGACGGAAATGCTTATATATAGGTGCTTTAATCCGTCGTATGATTCACCCAAACATATCATTTGAACATTTGCTCTATAATTTGATAGCGGAAAGACAATGGTACTACGACAATAGCGATAAGGTTTTGACTAATGAGGTACTAATGCAAATTGCAAATAATGCTCTGAGTATTCCAATTGAGAAGATAAACATAAAGACGAAACGCAAGCCGAGCAAGTTCAAGGTTGACAAGTCGTATTGCTTGCAGAATGGGATAAAGCCTAAAGTTATGGTTGGTATAGTAAGACGCAAACTAAAAGACGAAGAGATAGGCGAGTTATACGATTGTAATCTTTCTGTTAAACAAAACCTTGATTTGTTGAAAGCTAATGGTATGAAAATCGGACTAAGCAGACTATATGAATTTTGTGATAGAAATAATATACCGAGAAGATGTTACCGTAAGAAAGTCGAATAGTCATTTTCCATTTTCAAATGATAATGTTCTGTTCTTTTTTTGTTATTATTAAAAATGGAAAATTGTATCAATCAGAGAACTGTGTCATTTTAATCTTTGATGATGTATTGATACACCTGTAAAAATGTATCAGTTTAACCTAAAAGATTATTGTGACACAGAAACAACAAAGATAGTATATGTAAAGTGGTTTTTTCTAAATACAGTCACAAAACATCAAAATCATCAAGAGAAATTCTTTAGTCTCGGAGAAATTGTATATCTTTGTCATGCCATATTGCCGTAATAGGCTTTTGGCGGACATATTGAAGAGAAGCGTATTTCGCCATACTCCCAATCCGTGCGAAACTTGGACACTTTCGCAAAATGGTTTAATTGGAGTGTAGTGAGAATATGCCTCTACTTGGCGTGTATTCGTATGCAAACACGAAATACGTACAGGTGGGGCTTATTCTCCTTTTTCCATAAACCAACAGAGTCCAAGCCGTCACACAGAGGGAGAAGGAGCAATAAAGCCTCACTTTTCTTTTTATGCTCCTTGCAACTCGTAAATACTAACAGCACTGTTTGGGCTGAAGGTGCGCAAATGAAGCAAAATGAAAAAGCATTTCAAGTTTTTGATGTTGGAATTGCTCGCTTTGGTGCCATTTGCACTAATCAGTTGCGGAAGTGACGATAATGATAACAATTCTTCATCCTCAAACACAATCCAAATCAATGGTAAGAGTTACGAACTTGACCTTAATGTTGTTCAAGAAGGTAGTTTCGATGCGGAAGATGGCAAGGGCGAGTTTACAGTATCTGTATTTAATCAAGTAGGCAACACTAAAGATTGTTGGTATTATCAATTCTCTTACACAGATTCAACAGAGCCAAAAGTAGGTGATGATTTCTCAAAGAAATCATTGGAATTGATGGCACAGGATGAATCCGATGCTTGCTACACTACCCTTACTTACAAGAGTGGTTCAGCAAAGGTTATCTCTATCGACAAGAGCAAAGACGATATGACCATCAAATTCAACCATCTCAAGATGGCAGGTGGAGAATATTCCTACACATTCAACGGAACAGCAACCGTTGATTTCAATTTTGCAAGATAATTCATAAACAACAAAAACAGTTCAGCGGTCTTTGAATACAAGGATTGCTGAACTTTACCATTAAACAATACAGACTATGAATCAAGTAAAATGTCCTGATTGCGGAGAAGCATATTCTGAAGATATGCAGTCATGTCCTAACTGTGGTTGTCCTAATGATAATTGGAAGCCAAGGCAGAATCAACAAGCCTTAACAGACTTCCAAGAACCAATCATGTCTGCAAGACGAAAGAAAAGCTATGCCGTTTTTTTCGTTATCCTATGTATGTTAATAGTGGGCGTTTGCTCATTTCTTATAGGGGCATCTCTAAAGTTCAATCCAAAACAAACAGCAATGTCTGTTGATACTACCTTGATAAAAAAGCGATTAAAAGATAGCCTTGACGAAGTTCATAGAGTCGCATTGCAGAAACAGGTAGAAGAAGAGAAAATTAAAGAAGAAAGAGAAGAACAAGCAAGACAGGAAGAGGAGCGTAAACGGATAGGTAAAGATATTGACATAACACTAAATGCTTATTTTGATGGATTACGTTTTCATAATATTGAAAGTAACTATGGCATTTATAAAAGTAGATATTATTATCAACTTGAATCTCAACGCATCACAATCCCTAAAGGAAAGGTATGGGTTTTTAAGGGTTGTGATATAGATGGACGTGTAACAGAGGCCATTGTGGGAAAAGACACAGGTGGTGGATATATTTCCGGCACAGATAGATATGATTTACGTAATCATGAGGCTTTCACTATTATGGGTGGTACATCCATTCGGATTTTGTTTGTCGTTTATTCTGAACCACAACAAATTAATACCGTTTGCCATTTTAAAGAAAAGGACATGGAAGATCTTTAAGATAAAGAGTCATTTTGACAGATTCTATATTGAATTAGTAGCAGAAGAGCATAAAATTAGATGATTAAGGAAGTTTTTTGTCTAAATATTATTAATGAAATAAGAAATTATGGCACTGATAAAATGTAACAGTTGCGGTCGAATGATAAGCAACAGAGCATCTTTTTGCCCTCATTGTGGGTACAAAGTACAGGGTAGTTTGGAAAGCAAAACAGAAGAGCAATCAAATCTAATTAATAATGAAGGAGTAATAGAAGAAACGGGTGAACACCATGTAAACAAAACTCTTGTTATCTTAGTGGTAGCTCTTGCTGCAATAGTCATAGGCTTTGGTGGGTATATGTTTTTGGGAAGTGGAAATCAAAATGATTTAGTCACACCATCTGATACACTGACAAAAGACTCTATCCATGCTGAAACAGTGAAGTCAGACACAGTGGCATTAGAAAAACCTATAGAAGTGATAGCTTCACGAAATGCCATCGGAACGATAGAAAGAGGAATGCTTGCAAAGGTTGCTGTACCGATGCTAACTGACCCTTCTGCCAAGGGTGATTTCTATGACAGAGTAGAAATAGAAATGACAGATAGAAATATTACTGAAGTTTGTTATGAAGTTGTCCTCTATAAAGGTAAGGAAAAATTATGTTCGTTTGAAACTGATTACAACTATTCTGATATGCCAAGTAAGAAATTGATAGGAAATAGACATATTACTTATTTTAGCATATACTCACCATCAATCAAGTTACAAAACGGCATTTATGTAGGTATGACAGCAAAAGAACTTGTTGAAAAATATCATGCCAAAATACGCAATTATACAAATGTCGAATGTAGTGGATTGGAGTTTGTATTTAACGAATACCCCGAGGATTATTCGTTTATTGCAAAAGGAAAGGTAATCCATTCAAATATGGAAGTTGATGAGGCAGATTTTGGGGAAGAATTTCTAAATTTGAATGATGTGAAAGATTGTTCATTAAAGCAGATTGATTTTTAATACTCTCATGAAAACAACATAAACTAAATGGAGGCTGCTTCTGGCAGCCTCTTTTCGTGTCGACAAGACAAATGAAATCCTATTTAGCTTTTTTCTAAACTATTTCTCGCTAAGCATTCTTAGCACAATATTTTCGTATTTCTCATTATTAGTCTATACCTTTGCAACCGCTTTCCAAAATGGGGAGTAGTTCTTTTACTTTTTGAATAAGTATCAAGAGACAGCTTAAGTGCTGAACCAACCGAGCAGACATAGCCACGGTGGTAAAAATGATACGAGTTTAAGGATTTAGTAATAATCATTAAATTAAAAGTTATGTCACAGAAAGCAAACACTTTTGAAATTATCTTAGGTCGTGTGGAGCACATCAACGCTTCACACTTTAATTGTTTGTCATTCTCCAAGGCTTCGGACATAGTGAATGGCATTAACGTGCGTCTCACTAACATGGCAGGTGGTTATCCATTCGATTTTGCAGGAACGACTTGGCATGATAGTGAAATGTTGTACCTATGTGGTGAGTTTTCAGAAAAGTCACCACTCCACCAAAACATTCAAGAACAAATACGCAATCAGACAAGCGGCTATGCTGCCAAGAGATTTATAAAGAACAAGCACAAAGGTCTTATTCGTAAAGATTTTGCAGACTTTCGTGTACAGTGGATGCTATTTGTGGTTTGGCAGAAGTGCAAAGGCAATGCTGAGTTTGCTCGTTTATTGTCACAAATCTCCCAAGATGCCGTTATCATAGAAAACACAACTAAACAACGTTGTGAAAGTAAAGAGGTATGGGGATGTAGCAACCATGAATTGACTATTTATCGTGACTTAGTAGCTAACAAAGTCGTGGAGCAAGCTAAAGTGTCTAATCCAAAGATTTCAAAGAAGGCGTTGATTGAACTTGTTGCACAGGAAACAGGTAAGATTAACAATATCGGGATATTCACAGGACAAAACAACTTAGGAAAGATACTAATGATTTGCCGTGACTGCCTTATACAAGGTGTAGAACCACCGATAGACAATGCTCTTCTTAATCGTTCAAACATATACATCTTGGGGAGACAGCTTTCATTCCCAACAGATAAAACATCAATGTCAAACTAAAAGTATTAAAAAATGATATTAAATATCAACCAAAACCAGACGATTTAACTTTAGATATCACTAATAATTTGGTTTTAATTGATATTTTATGTACTTTAGCGGCCATAATAGTAACGCATAATATCAATACGAATATGAAAAAAGTAGTAATATACGCAAGAGTTTCAACAAACTCACAGGATTACGACCGACAAATCGCAGATTTGCGTGATTATGCAAAGAAGATGGATTATGTTGTAGTAAAAGAGTTCTCAGAAAAGATTTCGGGAGCAAAGAAAGTAGCTGAACGTGAACAGTTATCCGAACTGTTGAATTATGTTGAGGCTCACAATATAGATAAGGTACTAATATATGAATGTAGTCGTCTGAGCAGACGAATTGTAGACTTTCTGCAAGTCATAGAGCAATTGACAGACAAAGGCATATCACTTTTCATCCTTCAAAATAGCTTGGAAACGTTACAGGCTGACGGCAAGCCAAATCCAATTGCACAACTTGTTCTTGGCATGATTGCGCAGTTTAACAGCATGGAAAGAGGGCTTATCCGCAGCCGTATGGAGAGTGGTTACAATCATTATCGTTCCAATGGTGGTAAGGTTGGCAGAAAGACAGGATATCGCAAATCACAAGATGATATGCGAGAGGAATATGCTGAAGAGATACGACTTTTGAAAAAGGGTATTTCATTGCGAAATATCTGCAAAATCACTCATACAAGTGTGAATACATTGCGCAAAATACGTGATTTAACAACTGTTAAACACTGATTTTATAAAACGACATGAACCAAGTAGTATGTTTGTCGCAGTGAAATTTAAAGAAGTTACAATAAAGGATAGAAGGATGTATTAAATAAGGAATATACAAAGAATGGTTTTAAGTTTATCCAAGTGCGTTCAAAAGAGCAGTCGGGTTGGTAGGTTGGAAGTACTGTAGCACGAAAAACAAATAAGCGTAGCTATACGCAAAGTTATTCTTTTGAGTCAGTGAAAACGATAGAAAGATGTTCTAAAATTCTCAATAGTGGTAAGAAAAAATATAGTAACGATGAAGTAAAACAGATAAGAGAATATCTTTATCTCATTGCCCACATACAAATTGAGGCTGAGACAGAAGCAAGTGTAAACAAGTAAATTAAAGAAATAATGAGAACGATATTATACTGCCGAGTTAGTTCGGATGAACAAGCAAAAGGGGCATCGCTTGAAGTACAAGAATCATGTTTGAGAAGTTACTGTGTAAATCATGGTTATGAAGTTGTTGGTATTTATAAAGAAGACTATTCAGCGAAGCACCACGATTTGAAGCGTCCCGAATTTAAGAGAATGTATGATTATTGTCGAAAGAACAAAAAGTATATCGACAAAATACTGTTCTTACGTTGGGATAGATTTTCACGAAACATCGAATTTGCCCTTACGTACAAGCGTAAGTTTATAGATGAAATGGGAATCGAAATTAACGCTATTGAATCGCCAATTGATTTCAGTGGTACGGAATGGAGCATGTTGATGGGGATGTATTGCGGTGTGGCTCATACTGAGGACGAGAAAATTTCTCGCCGAACAAAAGAATGTACTCACAAGAAGCGTATGCAAGGACATTGCACTAACAAAGCACCGAGAGGCTATAAGAATGTAAGGGTAGACGAGCATAATACCCATGCCGAAATAGACGAGCCAAAAGCAAAGATGGTGCGTAAGGCATTTGAGGAGGTGGCAAAGGGAGTGGAGACTCCATGTAGAATCCGTAAGCGTTTGTTTCCATCTGTTGCAGAAAGTAGTTATTTCGATATGCTTAGAAATTCATTTTATATCGGGAAAATCCGTGTGCCTGCCTATGGCTCTGACCCCGAAATGATAGTTGAAGGACTGCATGAGGGCATTATAACAGAGGAACTGTTTTATAAGGTGCAAGACATTCTTAATGCAAAGAAGAAAACGCCCAAGTTGAGCAAGAAAATCAATCCCGACTTGTTTCTGAGGAAATTTCTTGTTTGTCCGATATGTGGTCATGCACTGACAGGAGCAGAGAGCCGTGGCAATGGTGGTAAGTATGCCTATTACAATTGCTGTCACGATGCAAGGCACATCAGAAAGCGAGCAGAGGCTGTGAATGAGGGTTTTGCAAAGTATGTGGGGAGTTTGAAGCCTAACGATACCGTGCTAAAACTCTATGAGAACATTCTTGAAGATATAAGAAAGGAACAAATCTCAGACAGCTTGGCAGAGGTAGAGTTGCTCAAGTCTAAGATGCAAACGTTCAAGAAGAGAATACAGAAAGCCAAAGATTTGTATCTTGATGGCGAAATGAGCAAAGAAGAGAAAGATGAGGCTGTAAGTCACAACCAAAAAGAGTTGGATGAACTGCAAAACAAGGTGGATATGTTAGAAAAGGGGAATCGTTCAAAGATTAAACCAAAGTTAGACTACTCTATCTCTCTGATTAACAACATGGAACGCTATATAATGGATGCGCCTGTAGAGACCAAAATCAAGTTGATAAGTTCAATGTTTCCTCAAAAAATCGAATTTGATGGGGAAAAATATCGAACCAACTCTTATAACCAAGTGCTTGATTTAATCTATCAGGAAGCCAAGCAGTTACGAGAGGGCAACGTAAAAAAAAGGAGAGAAGTGAACTTCTCTCCAATTCTGTACCCAGACCCGGGCTCGAACCGGGATGGATTGCTCCACTGGTGTTTGAGACCAGCGCGTCTACCTATTCCGCCATCTGGGCTTAATGCGGGTGCAAAGGTACGAAGTTAATTTGAAGAAAACAAATTTTTCTTTGATTATTCTTAAATATTTTGCTCATGTGCAGATTAATTAGTACTTTCGTGTGCTCAACAGAAACCTTGAACAAATGATGGGAACACCTAACCACAACTACTGTATCATACTCGCCGGAGGACGCGGGCTGCGCCTTTGGCCCTCAAGTCGCGAGGACAAGCCGAAACAATTCCTTGACTTTTTCGGTACGGGCCGCACGCTGCTGCAGCAGACCTACGACCGGTTTGTGCAGATCCTGCCCCAAGACCACATCTTCATCACGACCAACGACCACTATGCCACCTTCGTCCGCGAGCAGCTCCCAGACGTCGGCAACGACCAGCTCATCATAGAGCCCGTGCAGAGAAACACCGCGCCGAGCGTAGCTTGGGCTATCCACCGCATCTTGCGTCTCGACGAGGAAGCCTCCGTCGCCATCACACCTGCCGACCAGATTATCCTCAACGAGGCTGCCTTCAAAGACTGCATCCTCGAAAAACTGGAATTCACCGCCCAGAACGACGTACTGATGCCCCTCGGCATCAGTCCCACGCGCCCCGAACCCGGCTACGGCTACATCCAGATGGGCGAGGCAACGAGCTACGCCGATATATATAAGGTGAAGGCCTTCACGGAGAAACCCGACCGCGAGTTTGCCCAGTTGTTTATGGAGAGCGGCGAATGGCTATGGAACACTGGTTTGTTTCTCGCCAATGCACGCTACCTGCGCACCACCATGGAGCAGTATATGCCCTCCGTGCTGCGCCACCTCGACGAGATCTATCCCCACTGGACAATCGACGAGGAAAACGCCTATATGCAAGAACATTTCCGATCCTACCCCAACCTGTCAATCGACTACGGCATCCTGGAGAAAAGCGAGCACGTCTGCGTGGCCCGCTGTCAATTTGGCTGGGCCGACGTAGGTACCTGGCACGGGATCTATGAGGCGCGGGAGAAGGACGCAGAAGGCAATGTCGTCATCGATTCCAAGGTGCTCTTCGACGATTCGCGAGACAATGTTGTAAAACTCTCGAAGGGCAAGTTGGCCGTCCTCGGTGGCCTTGAGGGATTTATCGTGGCCGAAAAGGGCAACGTGCTACTCGTCTGCAAGAAGGAAGATTCCTCGGCACTGGTGCGCAAATACGTCAACGAGATAGCCATCCGCACAGGCGAGGAGTATCTCTGACCTCTATCATCCACCAGACTGTCCACCGCTGCATCCTATGTATTTCCACCCGTTAGACACCCAGCTGCCAGCCCCAAGGCGGATGAACGACCCGTTCCACTACACCCCGGACCCGCTATGTCTTCTCGCCGCAGAAGTCGTCCAGCGCCAGTTGCCCGCCCACCCTGCCGAAGGCAAAATGGTAGGCGTACTGCTCGTGGAGCATGAGGGTCAGTTGGGCTACCTCCAAGCCTTTTCTGGTCAGACCGACTGGGCGCTCCCTTTGGACGAGTTTGTCCCTCCCGTCTTCGACTACCTCCGCCCCGACGGCTACTTCAAGCGACGCGAGGAGGAAATCGTGCAGGTCAGCCATCGGCTTGCTACTCTACTGGCCAATCCTCGCTACCAGCATCTGCTGCAAGAGCGGACGAGACTGGAGCACGACTACGAGACGACGCTCGCCGACCTGCGCGCAAGGGCCAACGTAGCCAAAGCCCTCCGCGACCAACGACGCAAAGAGGCCCACATTTCGGAACAAGAACGGGAAGCGATGATACGCGAAAGCCAGTTTCACAAAGGACAGATACGACGACTGAAGGCGCACCACCACGAGATGCTACGACAGCTGGAGGCCGACCTACGCTATTTCGATCGGGAGCGGGATCACCTGAGTGTAAACCGCAAACGGATGAGCGAAGAACTGCAAGCATGGCTCTTCGCACAGTTTAGGATGCGCAACGCCCGAGGAGAAGAAAAAAACCTGCTCGCCATCTTCGACGCATGGCACGCCACCCACCTCTCACCCAAGGCACAGCGGCGTGTGGAACGCTGCCCTTCGGGAGCAGGCGAATGCTGCGAACCCAAACTCCTGCAGTATGCCTACCTCCACCAGATGCACCCACGGAGTATTGCCATGTTCTGGTGGGGTCCTTCCCCCAAAGAAGAGGTGCGCCATCACGGCCAGTATTACCCCGCCTGCCACCTGCGCTGCCGCCCCATCCTCACGTGGATGATGCAAGGACTGGACGCGGAGGTGAAACCCATCATCTCCCACCCCTCCCTCCAGTTGCGCGTGCTCTATGAGGACGACCAACTGGCCGTCATCGAAAAGCCCTCTGGCCTCCTCTCCGTGCCTGGCAAGGGCGACGCCCCCTCCGTCATCTCTCTGCTCTCCGACCGCTGGAAAGGCAAGGAGGGCCCCTACTCCGTCCACCGCCTGGACTGCTTCACCAGCGGCCTGATGGTCGTAGCACGAACCCTGGAAGCACAGAAGGCCCTGCAAGCTCAGTTTGCCCACCGCACAACCCACAAGGAATATACCGCCCTCTGCCAATACACCGAGGACCTCTACGCGGGCAAGAAAGGCGAAATCAGTCTGCCCCTGGCCCCCGACTACCTCGACCTGCCACGGATGCGCGTTGATCTCGCCCACGGTAAACCCGCCCACTCGCTCTACGAAGTGCTGCGTATCGTCACCCTCGACGATGGCAGCCGCGCCGTCCTGCTGCGCCTCACCCCCACCACAGGACGCACCCACCAGCTCCGCGTCCACTGCGCCCATGCCGACGGGCTCCACGCCCCCATCATCGGCGACCCCCTCTACGGTCTGCCCGGACGCCGTCTTTGTCTCCACGCCACAATCCTGGAGTTTGACCACCCCACCCTCCACCGCCGCATGCGCTTCCACAGCGACGTGCCGGCCTTCCCGTAGTCCGCGCCCTTCGTACGAATGGGGCCTCTTGTCAGCATCGGCAATGTGTATCACTCCATTTTCAGGCCGAGACAAATATTTCCCCACCTTTTGTGTGCATTTTTCCACGGGAATTATGTACCTTTGCAGCACACTAACAACAATGAGCCGAAACCTTATAAAATAAATAAAAATGCTGGAAAAGGAAAGACGCGAAGCTATCATACGCCTCATGAACGAGCAGGTAGTGCCCGCCGTGGGTTGTACCGAGCCGATGGCCGTTGCCCTCTGTGTGGCACGCGCCACGGAACTGTTGGGTCAGAGACCCGAGAAGATCAACGTATTGCTCTCGGGCAATATGCTGAAAAACGCCATGGGAGTGGGCATTCCCGGCACGGGCATGATCGGACTGCCCATCGCCATTGCCCTCGGTGCCATCGTTGGCAAGTCGGAGTACAAACTGGAGGTCATCAAAGACCTCACCCCTGAGACGCTGGCCGAAGGCAAGGAGTACATCAAGGGCGGCCACATCACGATCGGCCTGAAGAACCAGTGCTGCGACAAACTCTACATTGAGGTAGAGGTCACGGCTGGCGACCACCGTGCACAAGCCATCATCATGCACACCCACACCAACTTCACACATGAGGAGCGTGACGGCGAGGTGCTGCTCGACAAGACTGTGGCCGCAACCGGCGAGCAGGGCACGCAAGCTCCGCAGCTGACGATGCAGATGGTATGGGAGTTTGCCACCGAGTCGCCGTTGGAGGAACTGGACTTCATCCGTGAGGCCCAGCGCCTGAACATCAACGCTGCCGAAGAGTCGCTCAAGGGCAACTACGGCCACTGCCTCGGCAAGACCATCGTACGCCCGATGAGCCACGGCATCTTCGGCGACACCATCTACTCCCACATCATCGCCAAAACGGCCCTGGCCTGCGACGCGCGCATGGGTGGTGCGATGGTGCCCGTGATGAGCAATAGCGGCAGCGGCAACCAGGGCATCTGCGCCACCAATCCCGTGGTGGTCTTCGCACAGGAGAACAAGAACACGGACGAAGAGCTGGTACGCGCCCTCGCACTGAGCCACCTCACGGTCATCTACATCAAGCAGAGCCTCGGTCCGCTCTCGGCCCTCTGCGGATGCGTGGTAGCCAGTATTGGCGCCAGCAGCGGCATTGTCTATCTCATGGGAGGCAGCTACGAGCGCGCCTGCTATGCTGCCAAGAACATGATCGCCATCCTTACGGGTATGATTTGCGACGGCGCCAAGCCCAGCTGCTCTCTGAAGATCAGTTCCGGCGTCTCCGTCGCCGTCCTCTCGGCCACGATGGCTATGGAGGGACGCCACGTCACGGCGGCAGAAGGCATCATCGACGAGGATATCGACCAGTGTGTCCGCAACCTCACCCATATCGGCAAGGATGCGATGTCGGCCACTGACACGATGATCCTCGACATCATGACCCACAAGAAGCACTAAACCATCCTATCAATAAAATCCCCGCAAACGGATCATCCATTTGCGGGGATTTTTATTTTTTGTCGGTGTGCCAAGACTGTCGGCCTGGCACACCGCGTTTTTCTATACGATGGGACGAGGCTTACTTCTTCAAGTCCTTCACGATGTCCATCGTGTCGCGAGCGATAACGATCTCCTCATCGGTCGGGATCATCACCACCTTCACCTTAGAATCGTCGGCAGAGAGAATCTGCTCCTTGCCACGGACGTGGTTGCGTTCCTTGTCCATCTTCACGCCCAGGTACTCCATGTCCTGCAGGGAATCCCAGCGTACACCCTCCTGGTTCTCACCCACGCCAGCCGTCCAGACGATGATATCAACACCGTTCATGGCTGCTGCGTAAGCACCAATGTACTTCTTGATACGGTAGTTGTACATCTCCAGAGCCAGATGAGCACGCTCGTTGCCTTCGAAGTCGGCCTGCTCCACCTCGCGCATGTCCGAGCTGATGCCCGTGATGCCGAGCACACCACACTTCGTGTTGAGCCAGTCGGCCATCTCCTGCGGCTTCATGTCGAGTTTCTCCATGAGGTAAGTCACGGCAGAAGGATCGATGTCACCCGAGCGGCCACCCATCATCACACCAGCCAGCGGGGTCAGGCCCATAGAGGTGTCGATGACCTTGCCATACTTCACGGCAGCGACAGAGGCGCCATTGCCGATATGGCAGGTGATAATGCGCTGTTTCGTGATGTCCACACCCAGGAACTCGCAGACACGCTGACTGACGTAGCGGTGGCTCGTTCCATGGAAACCGTAGCGACGCACGTGGTACTTCTCGTACAGGTCATACGGGATGGCATAGAGATAAGCGTAGGGCGGCATCGTGCTGTGGAAAGCATTGTCGAAGACCGTCACCTGCGGCGTGTGCGGCATAAGTGCGTTGACAGCACGGATACCACGCAAGTGGCCCAGGTTGTGTACCGGGGCGAGGTCGATCAGGCTCTCAATGCCCTTCTCCACCTCCGGCGTGACGAGGCAACTCTTCTCAAAGAGGTCGCCGCCCTGCACCACGCGGTGGCCGACAGCGTCGATCTCGTTGAGGTCCTTGATGGCGCCGATCTCCGGATCGAGCAGACACTTGAAGACCAGGGCCACACCCTCCTTATGGGTCGGCAGGTCGGCCATGATCTGCTTCTTGCTTCCGTCGGCCAGCTTCACCTTGATAAAAGCCTCGTCGAGGCCGATACGCTCTACGCCACCCTGGGCAAGGACGCGCTCGCCGTCCATGTCGTAGAACTTGTACTTGATAGAACTGCTACCGCAGTTGAGAACCAATATTTTCATGTTCGCTAATTGATTAGTTCGTTGCGTTCTTGTACTTTAAGCCTTCTTGGCGTCCTGCGCCTGACAGGCGGTGATGGCCACCATATAGTAGATGTCATCTACCGAGCAGCCACGGCTGAGGTCGTTGACCGGACGTGCGATACCCTGGAGGATCGGGCCGATAGCCACGGCACCACCCAGACGCTGCACGAGCTTGTAGCCGATATTGCCCACCTCGAGGTTGGGCACAACGAGCACGTTGGCCTTGCCAGCCACCGAGCTTCCCGGCGCCTTCTTCGTAGCCACGGCGGGCACGAGGGCTGCGTCGGCCTGCAGCTCACCATCGACATGGAGTTCAGGATACTTCTCGTGGGCGATGCTCACGGCGTCCTTCACCTTGTCGATCACATAGACGCTCTTGCCCGTCTCCTTGTTGATAGCATCCTTGGCGCTGCCCTTCGTGGAGTAGCTCAGCATGGCGATATACGGCTCGGTCATGCCCGCCACGCTATGTGCCGTCTGCGCCGTCGTGTAAGCGATCTGCGCAAGCTGGTCGGCGGTAGGATTCGGCGTGACGGCGACGTCGCCCATCACGATCACACCATCGTTGCCCATTGCCTTCTCGTGGGTGAGCAGGAGCATAGCTCCACTGACGCAAGAGATGCCCGGTGCACACTTGATGATCTGCAGGGCGGGACGCAAAGTCTCTCCCGTGGTTGACAACGCACCCGAGATCTGGCCGTCGGCCCCCTCGGTCTTGATGATCATGCAGCCCAGATAGAGGTTGTTCTCCGTCACCAGCTTGCGGGCCTGCTCGATGGTCATGCCCTTCTTCTTGCGCAGCTCGGCAAGCTTCTCGGCATACTCCTCACAGCGGGGATTGTTCTTCGGATCGACAATAGTAGCCTTGTCGATATTCTTCAGTCCCCACTCCTCGGCCTCCTTGCGGATGTTCTCCGGATTGCCGATCAAGATAATGTCGGCCAGTCCGTCCTGCAATGCACGGTCAGCAGCCTTCAACGTGCGTTCCTCCTCGGCCTCCGGCAGCACGATGCGCTGTTTGTCGGATTGGGCGCGAGCAACAATTTGCTTTAATAAATCCATGGTTTTTAAATTATGATTGAGATGTTTCGTTCTCCTTAACCATGGGCAAAGGTATGGAAAATTTTTCACATTCAAGTAAAGACTGCGTTTTTTTTCACAAGATATTCACAAGAAAGGTTTTCCCCGCTTCTTTCTTCGTGCGCCCTATGGAAGGGCGTTTCGTAGCCGAAAGGACTTTTCCACCCATCATTTCCGACAAATCGTGCAGGAATGTCGGGGAAAAGTAGTACTTTTGCCACAGTTAAACCAAAACATAGATATCTATGAAGATTGCTGTTTTCTGCTCCGCCAACGACGAGATCGATCCGGAATACTTCCGTTTGACGACTCAGTTGGGTGAATGGATGGCCCGCGAAGGCCACACCCTTGTCTTCGGCGGATGTGATTCTGGACTGATGGAGTGTGTGGCCCGTGCCGTCAAAGACCAGGGCGGGCGAACGATCGGTGTCATCCCATCCATCGTCGAGCAGGGCGGACGACGCTCCCGCCACCTCGACGTCGAAATACCATGCGACGACCTTTCCGACCGCAAGTCGCTGCTCATGGACCAGGCCGATGCCTTCATCGCCCTGCCCGGTGGCATCGGCACGCTCGACGAGATCTTCACCGTGGCGGCCTCCAAGACCATCGGCTACCATGGGCGCCCCGTCATCCTCTTTAATATCAATGGTTGCTGGGACGCGCTGATCACCCTGCTTGACGACCTTCAGCAGCGCGGACTCATGCGCGGAAGCTGGCGCTCCCACTTCATCGTGGCCGGCTCCCTCGACGACATACAAAAAGCATTATCCTAACTTCCTCAACAACTATGGACTCATATCTTCCCAAAAGCTACCCCTCCCTGATGGAAGGGAAAAAGATCCTCTATGTCCACGGCTTCCTCTCCGCAGGATCCACCCACACTGCCGACGTGCTGCGGCAGTTCATGCCCCGTGCTACGGTCCTGGCACCCGACCTCCCCGTCCATCCTGCAAAGGCAATGGCCCTGCTCAAGGAGACTGTGGAGAGCGAACGTCCCGACCTGATCATTGGCACGTCCATGGGAGGCATGTACACGGAGATGCTCTACGGCTTCGACCGTATCTGCGTCAATCCCGCCTTCGAGATGGGGGCTACGATGAGCGAGCATCAGATGATGGGGAAGCAGACATTTCAAAATCCTCGTCAAGACGGCGTACAGGAGATCATCGTCACCAAGGCGCTGGTCAAGGAGTATCGCGAGATGACGGAGCACTGCTTCTCGCAAGTCACTGCCGAAGAGCAGCAGCGCGTCTTTGGCCTCTTCGGCGACGAAGACCCCATCGTCCACACCTACGACCTCTTCCTCCAGCACTACCCACAGGCCATCCACTTCCACGGCGAACACCGCCTGGTGGAGAAAGCCATCTACCACTATATCATCCCCATCGTCCGCTGGATCGATGACCGACAGACCGGGCGCAACCGCCCCACCGTGCTCATCCACTGGGACACGCTGGCCGACGCCTACGGCCAACCGAAATCGAGTCTCCACAAAGCCTACGAACAACTGCTGGAGCACTACAACGTCCACTTTGTCGTACCAGCCCCCACCTGCCACCCCGACCAACTGGCATCGCAGCAGGCTTGGATCGAGCGCGTCTTCAGTGCACCTGCCTGGAATCGCGTCATCTTTGCCAACAACCTGCAACTCCTCTATGGCGACTACCTCATCTCCTCGTCCGAAACGCCCGATTTCATCGGTACTTCCCTGCGCTTCGGCAGCGACGAGCTAAAGATCTGGGAGGACATCATTGTCTTCTTCGACCGACTGGGAGGACAATAGGGATCCGTCAAGCAATGTTGAGACGATAGAAGACCACATGGAATATATTACGGCGCAAGACCTATACCAACGGATAGAGGAAGCCCTGGCAACGGAAGCGCAGGGCGTGGCGAACCACATCCTGCACGATACCCTCGTACTTTGTTGTCACGAGGGTCTTCGCCATACGCGACATGCCTTCGGCAACCTTAGTTCGCAGGTGGACTATCTCTGCCGCGATCGTCACATGGCAGCACAAGACGTGCTCGCCATCCAGCAAATGCGCCGTCATAGCAATAGCGACGAACCCCTCTCACCAGAGGACCTGGGCTACGACTGCCGTGCACTGGCGTTGTTTGTCTCCGCCGTATTCCAAACTTCTGTCCCAGCCTCGTTGGTCGGGCGCATTCCCGCTACGGGAAGAATGACCCAGGGCAGCCCCATCAGCAGTTACACCTACCTCCGCTGCGTGGTGCGGTCGTTCGACGACGAGACCATCCACGCCACCGTTGTCAACCAAGACTGCGATGAGGAGTTGGTAACAATCGACTACCGCCACACGCCCGACTACATCGACTTTTCCTATCTCAACCGCATTCTACAGGAGGGCATGACGCTCAACCTCCTCGACTGCCATCGGGAGGATGAGCGTTTGATCCCGGGCCTCATCATCGTCGAACCCGACTATCTGCTGGACATCTCCGCCATCGCCTCCTGCTTCGAGGACTACGGCCACCACCCTTTGCTCTTCACGCTCCATCGGCTGAAAGAACGGCAGAACAGCAAACACATCTTGCTCGGTAACTTCGCTGGGAGTGCCCTCGACGACCTTATCAACCATGCACAGTACCGTTTCGCCGACACGCTGCAACGCAATTTCCGCGAGAAGGCTATCGAGTACGCCTGCTGCCCTGACTTCGACCCCAGCGAGTTTAAAAAGCTTGCCGAGTCGCAAGTGAACAACATGCAGGCGGTCGTTGCCGAACTCTTTGGCAGATATAATAAGGAGAAGGCTATCCTCGAACCGAGTTTCATCTGCGAGAAATTGGGCATCCAGGGACGCGTCGACCTTATGACAACCGACCTGCAACTGCTTGTGGAGCAGAAATCGGGACAAAACTACTTCCTCAAGCGCCACACGCGCAACCGCTATGGTTCGCTTCATGTCGAGAAACACTATGTACAGGTGTTGCTCTACTTCGGCGTCTTAAGCTACAATTTCGGTCTCAGCCCAAAACATGCCGATATCTATCTGCTTTACTCAAAATACCCGCTGCCCGACGGCCTGATGCAAGTGGAGCCGCTAAGAAAGCTTCTACGCGAAGCACTGAAGTATCGCAACCAAGTGGTCGCCTTGGAGTATTGGATGGCATTCCACGGACTGGAGCGCATTCTCCCCCACCTCCATGTCTCCACGCTCAATACGGAGCACCTCGACGACTACTTCTTCCATGCATACCTACAACCTCAGATCGAGGCCGTTACTACGCCGCTACAAACGATGAAACCGCTCGAAAGAGCCTATTTCTGCCGTATGATGCGCTTTGTGATGCGGGAGCAGATCGTCGCCAAGGTTGGCGCACAGGAGGGTGTGGGTTCGGCAGGTGCCGACCTATGGAACATGCCACTGAGCATGAAGCGGGAGACAGGCAATATCTTTACCCGTCTGCGCATCGTTGACAAAAAATCGGATGGCACGGGAGGCTACGACACCCTCACGCTCCTTATCCCCAAACAAGAGGATGATTTCCTGCCTAACTTCCGACGGGGAGACATGGTCTATCTCTACGCCTACGACCAAGAAAAGGCTCCAGACGTGAGGCGTAGCATACTCCACAAGGGTACGCTCCAGGAAATCACACCCACCCAGCTCGTCGTCCATCTCAACGACGGACAACAGAACCCACATATCCTCCAAGTAGATGACGACAAGCGGTGGTACTGCCTTGAGCATGCGGGCAGCGACATCGGATCCACCTCGGCGATGGGCGGGCTCTACACCTTTATCACGGCACCTGAGGCACGCCGCGACGTACTACTCGCAAAGCGACCTCCCATGACAGACAAAACCCTGCGATTATCCCAAAGCTACAATAAAAACTACGATGAAATCGTAGAAAAAGCGAAGCAGGCGCAGGACTACTTCCTACTTGTAGGTCCTCCTGGTACGGGCAAGACCTCGATGGCGCTTCAGTATCTGGTGCGCGAACTGATCCTGCTGCCCACTCCCGAGAGCCCCACGGGTGGCAATGGGTTGTTGCTCTCCTACACCCACCGCGCCGTGGACGAGATCTGCGGCATGCTTGTGGACAACGACATCGACTTCATCCGTTTGGGTAGCGCCTACAGCTGCGACCCACGGTACCAGTCCCACCTACTGAGCGAGCGACTGACGGCGCGGCCTACCCTGTCGGCTATCAAGGCGATCATCGACCAGACCTCCCTCGTCGTGGCTACGACGAGCACCCTTGCGGCCCGCCCCTTCCTCTTCCAGGTGAAGCACTTCGATGTGGCGATCGTCGATGAGGCAAGCCAGATCCTCGAGCCCAACCTCATGGGCATCCTCGGCGCTCACTGCAACGGACGCTGCTGCATCGACAAGTTTGTGTTGATTGGCGACCACAAGCAGTTGCCTGCCGTCGTGCAGCAGGATGCTGCCGAATCAGTCGTAGAGGAACCCATCCTCCAGGACATCCAGCTTACCGACTGCCGCCACTCGCTCTTCGAACGGCTTATCAACACGGAACGAGCAGCCAAAAGAACCGATTTCATCGGCATCCTACGTCGCCAAGGGCGCATGCATCCAGAGATAGCCGACTTCCCCAACCGTCGGTTCTACGAGCGCGAAGACCTTCTCTGCGTCCCGCTGCCCCACCAGTTGGAGGACACCATCTACCCATCCGTGCCCTCCTCCGCTCAGCAGACCTTGTCGCCCCTGGGCCGTCTGCTCATGGAAAACCGTCGTCTCTTCTTCCCATCCAAAAACTGTAGGCAGGCGGGAGTGAGCGAGAAAGTAAATACGGAGGAGGCACGCATCGTGGCACAACTGCTCAAGACGATCCACACGCTCTCCGGCACGAGTTTCGACCCGTCCAAAACCGTCGGTGTCATCGTGCCTTACCGCAATCAGATAGCGATGATACGGCAAGAAATCAATCGTCTGGACATTCCCAGCCTCATCCCCATCAGCATCGACACCGTGGAGCGATACCAGGGGTCTCAGCGCGACATCATCATCTACTCCTTCACCGTCCAGAGCCGCTACCAGCTCGACTTCCTCACCAGCAACTGCTTTGTGGAGGACGGCAAAGTGATTGACCGCAAACTCAACGTCGCCCTAACACGAGCCAGAAAACAACTGATCATCACAGGCAATGAGGCCATCCTGCATCAAAACGCCCTCTTCAAAGACCTCATCGACGACATGCCTCGCCATGAGATCTAAGTTTTCTCCTGTTTATTCTGTAGGTTTGACCACAGCTCGCCACTCCATAAACTGCTTGGTCACCTCCCCGTCGTGATGGTCGAGGAAGAGGCTATGGCCCGTGTCGAGGGTGGCGATAGCCTGTATGTCGTCAGCGTCGAGTTCAAAATCAAACAGATTCAGATTCTCCTGCATCCGTTCCTTATGGACGGTCTTCGGGATGATGATCACGTCGTTCTGCAACAACCAGCGCAGCGCCACTTGCGCCGCCGTCTTGCCGTACTTCTCTCCGATCTGTGCAAGGGTCGGATTGGAGAACAGTCCGTTGGCACCCTCTGCCAAAGGAGCCCACGCCATGAGACGCGTACCCAACTCGTCCATGAATCTGCGTGTCTCGCGCTGCTGGTCGAAGACATGCGTCTCCATCTGATTGACCATCGGTGCAATCTCCATGTTGGAGGCAAGGTCAACCAAATGGTCTGGGAAGAAATTGCTCACGCCGATGGCACGGAGCTTGCCGGCCTTGTAGGCCTTCTCCAAGTCACGATAGGCTCCATAGCGATCGCAGTAAGGCTGGTGAAGAAGCATGAGATCGATATGGTCCGTCTGCAGCTTGCGCAGACTCTCGTCGATGCTCTTCATGGTCTGGCCCTCGCCATAATTAGAAGGCCACACCTTTGAAACAAGGAATAGATCATCACGGCTTATGCCACTCTTTCTCCACCCACTGCCCACAGCCTCCTCATTGAGATAAGCCTGAGCCGTATCGATCATCCGATAGCCCACATTGATGGCATCCACTACCAGACCCTCACACTCCTCAGGCTCCACCTGATAAACACCATATCCCACCTGTGGCATTTCCACGCCATTGCTTAACTTTATTGTTTCCATATTGTTCTGTTATTGGTTACTGTCAATTGCATAAAAGAAGCGCCCATTGCCTTCACCTGCAAAGGTATGCATTTTTCCGCAAACGACACATTGAGAGCTATCTGTTTCAGATATTTTTTACTAAAGTATCACTGTCATGGAATGGAATATCTTTGGAAAGGGCAATCGTCGCAGTACAGCATTGAGAATCAACCATCAATTGGCAGAAAGTTTGTTTCCTCCCGAGGTTGCAAAAATTTCTCCCCGAGAAACACAGTTTTTTACATGACGGTTACTTCGGTTACTCCGGTTACTTTCGGTCTTTTTGGAGGCCATCCGAAGAATACATGATTAGGCTTTGCACACGCCTCCGACAACCGAACGATCTACACCTTAGACCGAGGGTTAAGTCGATCACAGAAGAATATGCCACGATGATAGGTACAAGCGCATTCACCGTTCTTTCATCGTCAACATTCGCTACATCGATTATAATAGTTCTTCTTGTTTTAAAATATCTTAATATTCCACTTTATGCTCAATGTTTATTTGGCTGTATGTGTCGAAAAGTGTAGCTTTGCATTGACGTTATGTGTCAGAAAGTGTAAACTCTCGACGTTGCCATGTGTCGAAAAGTGTGATAATCTGACTATTTTATGTGTCTAAACGTGTAAAGATATGAAGAGAAAGATATATGCCAAGATTGTGGAATGGAAGTATCAAAAGCATCATAAGCCGTTGGTATTAAACGGAGTAAGGCAATGTGGCAAGACTTATATTCTCAAAGAATTCGGTCAAGCAGAGTTTGATAATCTTGCTTATGTAAGTTGCGATAGAAATGATAACCTGCAAGCCATCTATGAAGGCGACTTCGATACGGCGAGAATCATTCGAGGGTTAAGTGCTTTGACTGGCGTGGATATAGTCCCTGGCAAAACCCTTATATTCTTGGATGAGGTGCAAGCATTCCCACAGGCGTTGGAAGCTTTGAAGTATTTCTGCGAAGATGCTCCAGAGTATCATATTGTGGTGGCTGGTTCGCTGTTGGGGGTTGCCCTGCATGCAGGTGTGTCATTTCCCGTAGGCAAGGTTCAGACAATGCGTCTATTCCCTATGGATTTTGAAGAATTTCTTATGGCTATGGGAGAGGACCGGCTGCTCAAGCTGATGCACAGCAAGGATTATGCATTGATGAATGCGTTCCACGAAAAACTAAAAGACTATTTGCGTCAATACTATTACGTGGGCGGAATGCCTGAAGTTGTGAAGATGTATGTGGAAAACAAATTGCTCGGCCAAGTGCGCACTATTCAGAACGAAATTCTCTCCAATTATGCAAGCGACTTCTCCAAGCATGCTCCTGCACAGGAGGTGCCTCGCATAGATATGGTATGGCACTCCATACTCGGTCAGCTTTCGAAAGAGAATAAGAAGTTTGTCTATGGGGTATTGAAGAAGGGTGGCAGAGCCAAGGAGTTTGAGTTAGCCATACAGTGGTTAGTGGATGCCGGTTTGGTTTATAAAACAACTAAGGTGACAAAGCCTGAGTTGCCGTTGAAGTTTTATGAAGACTTGTCGGCATTCAAGTTGTATCTGTGCGATTGTGGACTGATGGGAGCTATGGCTGATACCGCAGCAAAGGATGTGTTGCTTGGAGATAACGTATTCACGGAGTATAAAGGAGCGTTCACTGAACAGTATGTCCTTCAGCAGTTGCTTGCATCGGGTATTACCCACATCTATTATTACAGTTCTGATACTTCTCGCATGGAAATGGATTTCCTTGTTCAGCGTGACGGGGCATTATTGCCTATAGAAGTAAAAGGCGGTACAAGCATCAAAGCCACCTCATTGCATAACTATCTTAAGGCGCACCCTGACATATCTGCCATCCGTTATTCTATGTTGCCTTATCGTCAACAAGAGAACATCTCCAACATGCCGCTCTATGGAGCCTTTCTGCGTTCATAATGTTGTGTGGAACCATTGCTGTTGCTCCCTGCTGAAAACGGAGGATATCCACCCACCTAAAACGGGGATATCCGTTCACTTTTCCGGCTCTTTAGTCTAATGGCGTTGCAAAATTAGTCATTTCTGTGGGTTTCTGTACTTTTTATGATGCTTTTTTGGCGCATGGAGGTCCCTTTCAACTCAAAACGCACGCTTGTGTGCACCAACCGGTCGAGGATGGCGTCTACCGCGGTGGTGTTTCCCTTCATCACGTCATACCAGTTACAACTCAACAAATAACCATATTTAAAGAACTGATAATTTTCTCACGTTCACCGCTGCATTTTGTAGAAAGGCGCAAAAGCGGAAGACCATAGTTTGAAAGGATATGATCTTTCATCAAGTCGCGCTGATGTTGTTCCGTCTCGTCATTGTGATAGGAGTAGCCGTCCGTCTCAATGGCAAGTACGGGCTGCTTGCTCACTCGGTTGATGATGAGAAAATCCAAATGTGTATTGTAGTTGGAAGCATACTTCAGTTCTTCTGCCGACATCATGGAAGTGTCTTTCACAACTTGACGCAAAGGAACATGGCACAGCACTTTCAAGAAATTATATGCGGCATCGGATGCCAATACTTCACCAATCAAGGAATAGGTCAAGTTCTCTGATACATACTCCGATATTTGCGGATGATTTTCAAGAAATGCCATTCGTTGCTCCGTATATTGTTCATAGAGATAGTCGAAGATGGAAGCCAACTTGCTCTCCGTCACCATGCAGTTGTTGTAGGCGATATAGTCGAGCAAGTCCATGATGTTACTGTGTTTCTTCTGTTCGTTTCCTGTCACAACAAGACAAAAACGCTTTTTCGCTCTCGATACAGCCACGTTCAACATCTTGGCATCATCGGCAAACTCCGAAATCTGGTTGTCTACCACACTCATGATGATGGTATCTTCTTCGCGACCTTGGTATTTATGTATCGTGCCAGCCTTCATGTTGTTCAGTTGACGGTTGAAAGCATCCACTTGATTATTGTAAGGCGTGACGATACCGATGCTTCCTACATCTGATAATATAGGTAGCACTTCTTCCTTCACAACATCAATCTCTCGTTGGTTGAAATTCCCAATGGCATGGTTGCCCTTGGCGGTCTTGAAAGCCGACAATACATTCTCCTCGCCTTTGTCTTCCGTCATAACCAACAGATTGCCACCATAGAATTTCTGGTTACAGAAATTGATGATACGTGGATGGCAACGGTAATGCTCCCGTAACATCGTCTCCGTCACATTGGGGATAACCCTCAGCACCGACTCCAAGAAACTATATTCAGCACAGTCATAACCATCTGCGATGTTATATGGCTTTAATATCTCTCTGAGCTTCATGCGGTCTTCTTCAGTTTCTACATTCGGCAATTGCTTTGTGTCGCCCACAATCACAGCATTCTTAGCACAGGTAAGTGCCAAAGTGCCTGTATCTGACGACACCTGCGATGCCTCGTCCATGATGAGATAGTCGTAAGGTGCATCTCCAAACATACACGATCTTGCTGAGAAAGTGGTACTGAGTACAACTGGGTATTGTTTTTGGAACTCGTCAGTTTGAAAGCGCAAGTTATCTGTGCCGGCAAAGACAGCTCTACCTTTCTTGTATTTGTCATGCAGTGACGCCTCCAACAATGTAAGCGAACAGTCCGTGAGTGTCTTTGTCAGATTCTTAGCATCGTATGTTCGTAATTGCTGTTCCTTGTCAGCTATCTCGGCAGCAAGTTCCTTGCAACGATTGACATAATAGAGAATTTGCAGCTCTATTATCAGCGGTTGCAGATTGGCGGTATCGAAACTGTGCCGTATGTGCCATTTGTATTTGCACATCAGTTTCATCCACCACAACTTGATGCGTTGGAATATGCCAAACTGCTTCACATCCACACCTTCTGCCATAGACTGCAGTTTCAGCCAAAGCCAGATAACACAAGACGATTTGGCACTACTATAGGAATCTTCACTATCCGAGAAGTCTTGTTCCAACTTAAAATGTTCCCATTCCAGTTCTACTGCTTGCAGTTCTTGACGCAATTCTGCCAACTTGTTTTGCAGGGCATACACTCTGTCAAGTTGATGGAGTGCGTCATGCAGTGTCCGTTTTGTCTTGATGCTATCTTGCAAAGGCAAGTTCCACTGTTCCAACTCCAATGGCAAGGTTGGTTGATTGGCTATGAAGTGCTCTTTGTTATCCTTGTTGCCCAAAGCCGCTGCGATAAAACCAACACCATATTTTTCCAACTTCTCCTGTACGTTAGTCGTGGCAGAATTGTTGTTCGACACCACCATTACAGTCTTCCCTTGTCTAACAATATTGGCTATTATGTTCAAGATTGTTTGCGTTTTACCTGTACCCGGAGGGCCTTGAATGACGCTAATCTGATGTTCAAAAGCATTGGACACGGCTATCTTTTGACTCGTATTGCAGCCGAATGGATATATCAAGTCAGAGTGGCTCAGTTTCTTTGGTTTGTTTTTTGCAGGATTGAGATAACAAGCGGCTGCCAAGTCATCGGCAATGAAATCCACCTTATTATATATACTACCTGTTGGCGGAATTAATTTAGTGCATACTTGATTCTGCCAATGGGCTTGTCG
>ERZ780207.674-NODE-674-length-34651-cov-9.506879_pt1 | contig 34651 bp, 39 predicted proteins | sample MGYA00510977_ERZ780207 | MGnify/ENA primary metagenome ERZ780207 (study PRJEB29588, sample SAMEA2151383) | human gut metagenome | biome: human gut; feature: human-associated habitat; material: faeces | place: Denmark | collected 2008/2010 ...
CTCTCGGCTCTTTTTTATATAAATTTGTAATTTACACCATTATATGGACTTTATCTGAAAATGCCTACTAAATTATGATTATGTATATAGTTAGTGGGTTTTGAAAGACAATTTAATAAAATAAGATGTTTAATTGACATACTAAAGTAATGGTGGATAATGATTTGGTAGGTTTATTAGGAATTTATGCTATGCGGGATATAGGGAGATATATGAAAACAGCCACCAGAAAAATGATATGCCCCCTGTCAAGTAGACAGGGGGCATATCAAAATCCAGTGACTGTTTTAAGAAAATAAGGAGAGTAAATGTGAAGTATCTTATCGTCTGCCGCCGAATCCGCCGTTCTGCCCATTCATATCAGGCGCATTACCACCATTCTGACCGCCCATGCCACCGCCGAAGCCGCCAGTCCCAGAAGCTCCCATTGTTCCAGATTCCTGAGTCCAGTCTGCAATAGAATCTGAACCCCGGTAGAGTGTGTAGCTTGTGCCGGTTACAAGAGTGTCAGAGCATATCCAGCCGTTGATAAATGAACCATCAACAGTGAAGCTTATTACTTCTTTGCCAGAAGAATCTTTAAGTGAATATCTTCCAGAACTGAAGGATACTGAACTTAATACATAAGCATTAACAGAGTTTACAGGTGTTTCGCAGATACCACCGAGGGCAACGCATGTTCCACCGGTTATCGTTACGGTGCCATCTACATCAATTGATCCTGATACATTTCCAGATGAACTGCCGCCCTTGACTAATACAAATCCACCAGTCTGTACGTAATTTCCATTAGAATCAATACCATCAGTATCACCAGACGCAGTTGTGACATCTATATATCCGCCTGTTACATTGACAATTGGAGAAGTCTTTCCATCACCTGTGCAGGCATTAATGCCATCATCAGTAGCATATACATATATTTTGCCACCATTTAAGTTGATAGTCATGGCCTCAAGTCCTTCGTATGAAGTTACTATATTAATATAACCATCATTGACATCAAGCTGTTTGTCAGCGTGTATGCCGTCATCACCTGAAGAAATTGTAATTGAACCACCATTGATAACAATAGTTCCTTTGCCGTCCTCGCCGGTTTCAAGTACACCTGAGTCAGAGTTGGCATGGATACCATCATCTGTTGAACTTATGTTAATTGTAAAGCCTGAAATATTTATTTCGCTTTCAGCTTTAATACCCTTAGTTGAGTAGGACTGTCCAGAAGAATTACCGGATTCATTAAAGTCACCAGGCATTCCTGGATGGTCGCCGCCGGCCTTATTACCACCGGAACCGCCGTTCATATCAGGAGCATTACCACCGTTCTGACCATCCATGCCACCCATGTTGCCACCACCAAAGCCGCCAGGTGCGTTGGCGATAGTGTCAGAAGCTGCCACATAAGAAACAGTATTGGCAGAAGCAGTTTTATTAGTAGAGCTGCTTGAACCGGAAGAACTGCCAGATGTTGTAACTTCTTCACTATATTCAGAGTAAGTATCTGTATAGATGTTTAAGTTACCGTCACCTGATATATCTACCCCGTAGGCTGCGTCTATACCATCACAGGCTGCATATACATCAATATTACCGCCAGTGATTGTAACGATTCCCTTCTGGTTGTCCTTGTTAGAAATACTGCTGTTAGAAGTCTTGATGCCATCGCCTTTAGCGGAGATTGCAATTATATTTCCAGATTCAATATCAACGGCGTCGTTGCCTTTGATGGCATTGTTTACAGCAGTAACTTTAACAATCACATTTTTGATAGAAAGGTCGTCTTTGCTCTGGATACCATTATTGTAATTGCCAGTTACAACTAAAGCTCCCTTACCGACAAGCTTTAAGTCGCATGTTGCATAGATTGCTGCGTTACCGGCGTCGTCAGAAGAATCGTCAGTTGCTTCAGCACGTTTGTCAATTACCTCGTTAAATGTGTTCTCTTCTGATTTAATCTTGACTTCGGAAGCATTTTTAACGTATATAGGTGAACCACTTGAACATGTGATAGATGTTCCGTTTAATACGATAGTAATCTCGTCCTCATCACCTGCGTCAACAATAAGCTGTCCTTCTGATAAAAGACCGGCTACTGTATATTCACCAGCCTTTGTGATTGTGTATACAGAACCTGACTGTGTAACTCCATCTGATGTATCAGATGTCACAGTGAAATCACTTGTAATGGAGACTCTGTAATTCTCAGCATCATCTGCGTGAGTTACATCTGTGTCTTCTTTAGTAATGCCTGAAGTGATGGTAGTCTCACCGCCTGATGCAGTAGTAGTTGAAGTCGAATTTCTGGCACAGCCAGCAGTCATAAGACACATAGTAAGAATAACTGCGGCTACGCAATTCCTTTTGATTTTATTTAATTTAATCATAGTCATCTCTCCATTTCTTTAGTGTATGTTAATTGATTGTCTATAGTTTATTGGAGAAATTTGATTAAAATATGATATGAGTACGAATATTCTGTGTCCTGATTAATCATGTGGAATATCGTTAAATCTGCCGTCAAGCTCTTCGGTTTTTACCACATTTATAAATGCGTGCTTGTCAATTGAGCGAATCAATGTGATAAGCTCACGTTTCGCTTCGGAGTTGATTACTGAGTATATGAGCGTGCGCTCTTTTTCCTCGTAGCAGCCGATTCCCTTGAAAAGCGTGGCGTCGTGGTTGGTTGTATTCTTTATGGCGTGATAGATTTCTTCGGATTTGTCAGAAATGATGAATAATGTCATCTTCTGGTAGCGTTTGTACATGAACTGGATTACCTGAGTGCTACAGAACTGGTATATTATTGAGTAGAGCGCGATTGACCAGCCAAACAGTCCGCCTGCGATGAGCAGAATCACAACATTACCAAGAAGAATATAGTTCCATGCGTCTATTCCTTTAATATGAGAAAAATAAATGCTTATGAAATCAGTTCCACCTGTGGTAGTGCCGACATTGAGGCACAGGCTTATTGCAAATCCGTTGATAATTCCGCCAAATACGCTTATAAGCAGGATATCTTCTGTAAAAATGTATGGAGGAAGGATATCAACAAGCACACTGGAAAGTATAATTACCACGATTGAGTAGATGGTAAACTTCTTGCCGATGTAGCGGTAGGCAATGTAAGCTGGGAAAATGTTAAGTGCCACATTGAATATTGTAAATGGGATGCTGATATAAAAAAAACGTAGTCCGATTGCCTGAAATAACAGGGAGACTCCTGAAAAGCCTCCTGGCAGCAGGTCTGCGACTTTGGCAAAGCATCTTAAATTCCATGCGTACAGCACGGAAGCAATTATAACTATAATGAATCTGAATACCTGATAAAACTTAGGATATTTAACTTCTAAAGATTTGAACATATATTAGCCTCCATATTTTGTGTTAAATATAATAAGCAAATAATAATTATTTGTGTGAGTTGTCGTAGGCAGCCTGAATATCGGCGGGGAGCTTGTCTGGAAGCATTGAATGTATTCCGTCCTCGTTGCCGTCCTTGATAGCCTGCTCGTAATAGAAGCACTTGAAAGTAAGCATATCAAGAGTTTCCTGCATTTTTTCCATCTCTTTTTCAACAGCGGCTCTCTGTCTCTCAAAAAGCTGTTTTCTGAGTTCGTAAGTTCTGCTGCCTTCCTGACACCATTCCATAAACTGCTTGATGTCGCGGATTTCAAGACCTGATTTTTTGAGACATTCAATAAGCTTAAGAGCAGCAATTTCTGTGTCAGAGAACTGTCTTATTCCAGAGGCACGCTGCATAAAAGGGAATAATCCTTCTTTATCATAATATCTTAATGTTGAAACGGGAAGATTAAACATTTCTGAAACCTGTCCTATTGTGTACATAATACACCTGCTTTCCGTAAGCCTTGCTTACATGATATTAGTTTTTTACAAATGTGATAATAAAATTCACAAAATGTTCACTATTATTGGGTTGACCTAAAGTTAGGTTTAACTCTTATGCTTAAATAGTAGCACAGAGAGACTTAAAATACAATTTAAAGTTGGTTTAAAGTGAATATGATAGTGTTTTTAACAAAGAGGTGATCATATGTATGTAGTGCTAATGTATTTTTGCATTACTTTTTTTGGATTGATACTTATTATGATGGCAGTGGAAGGATGACATATTTTATGGAGGATAAATGTATGGAATGGAGACAGGAAAAAGATATGCCGGTATTTATGTATATTTTTCTTAATAAAATAGAGGATACCGAAGAAGTGAGATGGACAGAGAAAGAGAAAAGTGAGGGGCATAAGACATACAAAAAGTTGTTAGAGCTGGCAGATGGAGATTCTTCAGATGTAATTAAAAAATGTCTCAGGATAATTAAAGAAACAAGACATATTGTAGAGTATGAGCTTTGGAACAAGATTGTATATTTTATGACTGATTATATTAATGGTGAGACTGTGTGGGGATAAATTACTTGATAGCTGAGTAGTTTCTACTTATAATTAATGCAGCACATTTGTTATAAGAGGAAATGTATGGGAAATCATTACGATAAGGATAAGAAATTATTTAAAATAGGCGAGGTCGCAAGGATTTTTAATGTCAGCAGTGGGACCATCAGGCATTATGAGAAGGCAGGATTTCTAAAGCCGGAATACATAGATGAGGAAAGTGGTTACAGGTATTACAGCGACAGGCAGTTTGAGGTGCTTAATACGATACGGTATTTGAGGGTACTTGATATGTCACTTGAAGAGATTGCAGATTTCTTAAAGGACAGAGATATTGATGTTATTGAGGAAAAGCTGGAAAATCAAAAGGCGCTTATAGAACGGAAACAGCATGAGTTGGAGCTCGTATCAAGAAAGATTGACCACAGACTTGAGCAGATAAGAGATGCAGTTCAGTCGGAGCTTGATGTCATCAGGGAATGTACAATACCAGCGTGCCATATTGTGTGGATGCGTGATTCTCTGAAATTAAGCACATATCTTGATCTCGAGGAGCAGATAAGGATACTTCAGAAGAACCAGTCACAGCCTTTGGTATTCATGGGAAAAGTCGGAGTCGGAATATCACAGGAGACACTTATTGCAGAGAAGTATGACAATTACGAACTTGTGTATATTATTCTTGATGAGGAAGACGAATATGATGGCGAAACAGAGTATATAGAAGAACTTACTTGTGTAAGTGTCCGTTTTAACGGAAGCCACAAAGAAGCTCCGGCATATTACAAGGCACTTGCCAGATATATTAAAGAAAATGGCATGGAAATTGCAGGATTTTCAAGGGAAGTCACACTTATAGATAACGGAATAACCAATGATGAGAGCAAATTTGTGACGCAGATATCAATACCAGTAATGAAGAAAAAATAATAGAATAATGGTTGACCTTACAACAGTTGTAAGGTTTAATATATTGGCAGCTACTTTGAGGGTGGCTGCTAATTTTTGAATTATGCGTATTATGGCATTTACTCCCACTAGGTGAAGAAAACCTGAGAGTGCACACAGTGCAAATAGACAAAACAGCACATTTTAATCAGGAGAAGAGAAGATGGAAAAGAACCTTACAACAGGAAGCGTATCTAAGACGATTGTATATTTTGCTTTGCCGTATCTGCTGTCGTATTTCTTACAGACTTTGTACGGAATGGCCGATTTATTCATAACAGGTCAGTTTTGTGGCGTTGACTCGATAACGGCTGTGTCTAATGGAAGTCAGGTAATGCATATGCTGACGGTAATTATTGTGGGGCTAGCGATGGGAACAACGGTAGTTATCGGCCGGGCGATTGGTGCTGATAATAAGAAAAATGCGGGTGTTGCAATTGGTAATACAATAACTCTTTTTATGGGATTGTCGATTGTGCTTACGGTTGTTCTTTTAGCACTTGTAAAGCCGATTGTCAGTCTTATTGCGATTCCTGAGGAGGCTGTAAGTGGAACAGTTGCTTACCTTATAATATGCTTTATCGGAATACCATTCATAACTGCTTACAATATAATAAGTTCAATATTCAGGGGAATGGGTGATTCTAAGAGTCCGATGTATTTTATTGCTGTTGCATGTGCTGCTAATATCGTGCTTGATTATCTGTTTATCGGTGCATGCAGTTTAGGTCCTATAGGAGCGGCACTTGGAACAACACTTGCCCAGACACTTAGCGTAATAGTATCGTTAATTGCTGTTAAAGTGAAAAAGACCGGAATACATGTGTCTGCAAATGCTTTAAAACCACAGCGGGAGGTAATGGGTGAGATATTAAAGGTCGGAATTCCGGTTGCAATACAGGACGGCTGTATTCAGGTTGCGTTCATTATAATAACGATGATTGCCAACCACAGGGGACTTGATACATCGGCAGCAGTGGGTATTGTTGAGAAAATGATAAGTGCAATATTCATAATTCCATCGTCTATGCTTGCGACAGTTTCAGCGCTTTCAGCACAGAATATAGGTGCAGGAAAGCATGACCGCGCGGCTCTGACACTGAAATACGCAACATTTATAACATGCACATATGGAATTGTGGTGGCAATAGTTATGCAGTTTATTGCTGGCGGGCTTATTGGTCTGTTTACTTCTGATTCAAATGTGGTTTTACTTGGAACGCAGTATATGAGAAGCTACATAATTGATACAATGTTTGCAGGTGTGCATTTCTGTTTCAGCGGATATTTTGCAGCTTATGGAAAGTCCTATATCGGATTCCTGCATAATATAATTTCGATTACATTTGTGAGAGTTCCTGGTTCTTACCTTGCTTCAAAGCTGTTCCCGGCTACGCTGTTTCCGATGGGACTTGCCGCACCAGCAGGCTCGGTGTTATCAGTTATGATATGCGTCGCAGCATTCGTATATCTTAAGAGAAGAGGGAAGCTGGGATAGAATTAGAATGATAAATAAAAAGAACGCAGGCGTTTACGGTCTGCGTTCTTTTTGTCTATAGAAATGCAAAATATTATGAGTTGTATTATCTTTTGCAAAGTCCATTTAAATATGCTTGTAATAATTTTTTGTCCTGACAAGATAATTCATTATAACGATTTAAAATATCCTGTTCTTCTGGTGAAATACTTTCGTTTCTTAAAGGATTTGTTTCAAAATCAAAAAATTCTGAAAGACTCATATTAAATCCCTTACATATTTTTTCGAGTGTTGTGACGGTCGGACAAGTTTCACGATTAAAAATGTTATTTAAACTTGAATATGCGATATCTGAGTTTTTTGCAAGTTTGTAAAGAGTCCAGTGTTTAAACTCCAGTAACTGTTGTATGCGATTTAAAACGGCTTGTTCAATCAAGAATATCACTCACTTTCGTCTGTTTTATTTAATTGTACTTAGTGTGAGAAATAATATACAGATGATAAAAAGAACAATATATTGAAATTATAACTCAATTGAGTTATAATTTTTAAAAATCATACTATATAGGATAAAGAAAGAGAGGTTTTTTATGAAAAGAAAAAGCTTGATAATGGGAGTTGCAGTATGGATTTTATCAGTCACAAGCATTTTTAGTAGTGGTAAAATTAATGTAAAGGCGGAAGAAAAGATTCAGGAACAGAATGCATTTAAATGGGAAGTTAGTGACAGTTATAGTAAAACAATAGCTCAAGAGGATTATGATGTGATTAATACATATTATGGTGCTTATAGTTATTGTCCTGACAAAGTTGTATTTTTCAAAGACAGTTCAGATATAAGTGTTAATCTAGAACAGTCATTGTATAGTGCTGATAATATACTTGGCTGGGCTGTACAGGAATGTACTCTGAGTAGGAATGAATCAGGAAAACTTGTGGTACAAGACAAAGGATTTGGCTTTGCTCAAAGAGTGTATTATGTTTTAACAGAAAATGGTACTAAGAAAAGAGAGACAGTAAGTGCCGGACCTAATTTTAAATTTGATGTTAAACCAAATTTTATGCATCCCGAAGGTGGAAGTATGAAACTTAATCCTGTAAGCTGCAAAACAGCATATGAATCAAGAAACAATGACGGAATGTACACTTTATATAAAAAATCAGACGCGATAGATTTATCTATTATTTTTATCAGATATGTTGATTCTGATGGAAAAGAGAAAAGTGAAGCCTTATTTATAATGCCAGATTATATGGAAAATAAAACTGTATTAAATTTTGATGACAATTTAGAATCAAATCAGTATGTAATTGATATATCTGATTCACAGGTTATTAATAAAGATGAATTTGAAACTATATTGAATCAGAATAAGACAAAGGATATTGTGATTAAATCAAATAATAATGTTACTTTTACATTTGAAAAAGGTTCAATGATTGGTGCAGAAGGAAAAGATAATTATGATTTTTCATCGCAGGTTAATTATGAATTTAATGACAATATGCCATCAGATGTAAGTAAAGATAACTTTATAATGCAGATAAAATTTAATTATTTGAATACTATGCAGGTAAAACCTGGTGTTTGTTTTTTCATTGGAACAGAATATGCGGGTAAAACTGTTTATTATTCAGGTATAAGTGATGAAGGGATTTCATCAGATATGTTGGAAACAGAAGTGGATGATGAAGGATATATAAATGTAAAACACTCAGATTATTCAACATATATAATAACAAGTTCAAGATTAGAAAGTGATAATGTCAATTCAGGATCAGAAAGCAATAATGCAAATGCTGGTGAAGTACTATCACCTAAAACTGGAGATAATAATGAATTTATAATATATATAACTTTGATTATGTTATCTATTGGTGGATTAGTATTGACTATAAAAAAGAAGAATGAGGCTTATTAATATTTGTAATGATGAATATTAATGTCAAATTTTTAAGTTAATGCTTATAACATGTGTATATAGTATGATGATTGTAGTGATTATGAAATTTAAGAAAATGGGAAAGTTGTCTGATAATTTTATAATATTTGAAAAGAAAAAGAATATACTTGTAATGTCTGATGGCATGTGATAGAATGTCATTGGATACAAGTAGTGCATTCAAGCAATCTACGAAAACCCCACGAGTTAGGGCTCGTGGGGTTTTCTATTCCGTTCTGGCAGGGTGGCTTAGTCCCCAGGCTGGCTACCGTCTGTTATCTCTGTCCAGCCATTTGCAGATATAGTATGAAGCTATATTTGCCAAGATAGAGATAATCAAGGACACTAGTGCATCCAAGCAATCCACCTCCTTTTTCTACCAGGTATGGGAGGGGTAGCACTAGGAATTATATCATAACAATATATAATAAACAAGTATACAAAGAATACGAATAATAACTATTGCTATGATTTATGATTTTATAACCAACATGTATTTTACAGGAATGACACATGGGGGTATGATACATTTATCAAGGGCAAAGGAGCCGGAAGTCTTTAGGGGATTCTGGCTCTTTTTTTGCATTAGCAAGTATTTTAAGGAGGAAATATATATGGAATACGAGATTTCTAATCGTTTATCAGGTGTTCATGGTTCGATGATACGAGAACTTTTTAAGTTAGGAGCAAGCAAGGATATTATATCTTTTGGTGGTGGCAATCCGTCAGCAGAGACATTTCCATGCAAGGAGATAGAAGAGATAGCAGCAAAGGGACTTGGCGAGAATCCTGTTTCTTTATTACAGTATGGACTGAGTGAAGGTTATACACCTCTGCGTGATACTATGAAGAAATATCTTGAGAAGAAGGAAGGCTTTGATTTCGAGAATAATGAGCTTTTCATAGTGTCAGGCGGACAGCAGTGTGCGGACCTTACAACTAAGGCACTTGTTAATGAAGGAGACGTTGTGCTTACTGAAGAGCCTGCATTTGTAGGATGCCTTAATACATTCCGTTCTTATGGTGCGAAGCTTGTAGGAATCCCAATGGAGCAGGACGGAATGAATATAAATGCGCTTGAGGAGGCTTTAAAGGCTAATCCTGATGCAAAGCTTTTATACACAATTCCATCTTTCCAGAATCCTACAGGAATTACAACTTCTCTTGAGAAGAGAAAAAAAGTATATGAGCTTTGCTGCAAATATGATATCGCAATATTAGAGGATAATCCTTACGGCGAATTAAGATTTGCAGGTGAAAATGTGCCAACTATCAAGTCGATGGATACAGAGGGCAGGGTTATATATGCAGGAAGCTTCTCAAAGGTAATGGCACCTGCATTCCGTCTTGGTTTTCTTGTATTTAACAAGTCGCTTACAGGACCGCTTACAGTTGCAAAGCAATGCACAGATGTACATTCAACTGTCCTTTTCCAGTACATTTGTAATGAATATATTAATAACTATGATTTCGACAAACATCTTGAGGATTCAAGAAAGGTGTATGAGCACAAATGTAATCTCATGATGGAGTGCATGAAGAAGGAATTCCATCCTTCAGTAACCTTCGGTCACCCTGAGGGCGGACTTTTCGTAATGGCATTCCTGCCAGAGGGAATGGATTCTGCACCATTTGTAAGGGAGGCTATTAACAGAGGTGTTCTCTCAGTTCCGGGAGCAGCGTTCTTAGCAGATGAGAGCCAGAAGTCTAATGGATTCAGACTTAATTATTCGACACCTTCTGATGAGCAGATTGTTAAGGGAATCGAAATTCTTGGAAAACTTACATATGAGTGGATTAAGTAGGAGGAGTGAAAAGTTATGAAGATAGCAGCATTCAGCGTTCGTCAAGATGAAAAACAGTATTTTGATACATTTGCAAATGTATACAAGGTGGAATTACAGATTAATAGGAGCGGATTTACAGCAGATGATATAGAAAGTGTCAAAGGCTGTGAGGCTATGTCGGTGTGCGATGGCATGTGTGACTTGTCAGCACCTGTTCTTGAAAAGCTTGCAGCAGAGGGTGTAAAGTACATCGGTTTCAGGACAATCGGATATAACAGTGTTGACCTTGAGGCAGCAAAGCGACTTGGAATCCGTGTTGCACACAGCGGATATTCGCCATATTCAGTTGCCAATTATACAGTAATGCTAATGCTTATGTGTATCCGCAAGGCTTTGTATGTAATGATGCGTTCACACACAGCAGATTATTCACTTGGTCCTATATGTGGACGTGAAATGCAGAATATGACAGTAGGTATTATCGGAACAGGAAGAATTGGAAAGGCAGTAATTAAGAATCTTTCAGGATTTGGATGTAAGATTATTGCGTATGACCCATATCCTGCAAAAGACCTTGAAAATGTTGAATATGTAACTCTTGATGAATTGTATGCCAGAGCAGATATTATCTCGCTTCATACTTTCTTAAGTGATGAGACATATCATATGATTAATAAAGATTCAATTGCAAAGATGAAGGATGGCGTTATCCTTATAAATGCGGCAAGGGGCGCGCTTGTTGATACAAAGGATCTGATTGAGGCTGTTGAGAGTGGCAAGATTGGTTCAGTTGGAACTGACTGCTGTGAGGGTGAGGATGAATTTATCCGTACAGACCGTAAGTATGATGACCTTGTTGTTAATCACGATTACATCATACTTAAGTCTTTCCAGAATACTATTGTCACACCTCATGTTGCATTTTTCACAGATCAGGCTGTGTCTGATATGGTTGAGTCTTCAGTTAAGAGTGTTGTGCAGTTTGCAGCCGGTGAAGACACACCATTAGAGGTGCATTAATTATTCAATTTTTTGAAATATTCTTCAAGCTGGTGCTCGAAGATTCGCTGATTTTCTGAGCAGAATGAGCCAAGCGGCTGATAATAAATGCTTCTGAAATGTGGACAGTCATCTATATGCAGCAGGCTTATGTTTTCAGGAAGGCTGCTGCTTGTCCATGTTACAGAGGCAACAAATGATACTCCAAGACCGAGACTTATGAGTTTGCCCTGTAATATGTAATCATTGCATGAGTAGGCTATCTGAGGAGTTTTCTTACATTTACTGAATATTGAATTGAACACTCCGGCGTAGGATGGGGAATCTGCAAGGTCAATGAATTTCTCGTCTATCATCTGTTCTACTGATATGTGTCCTGTATGGGCAAGTGGATGTGATGATGAAACGGCAAGGCAGATTTATCGGAATTCCACTTGTAACTGCGGTATTTGGAAATGATGCAGCATTCTATGTTGCATCATTTGCAAGTATTCTTAATCTGTTGCAGTGGACATACGGAATTGTGATAATAACCCGCCGCAAGGATATGATAAATATAAAAAAGGTATTCGTCAATCCTGTGACAATATCACTTGTTATAGGACTGTTTCTTTTTATTACGGGAATTAAACTGCCAGGTGTAATAAACAGCACGATGGCTGGAGTTGCGGCACTTAATACACCTGCAGCCATGATAGTACTGGGATATTATCTGTCATGTGTAAGGATCCGTGACTTACTGCTTAATCCGTCCCTGTATCTGGCATCGTTTGTCAGGCTTATAATAATTCCGCTGCTTACACTGCTTGTGCTTTATATTATACCGGCGGGACACGGTCAGATTGGAATGATTACACTAATTGCTGCGGCAACACCGGTTGGAACGAGTACGGCAATATTTGCACAGAAATTCGGGCAGAATTATGAGCGGGCGGTATGTATGGTCTGCCTGTCAACGCTGTTTTCAATTATTACAATGCCAGTTGTGATGTATCTGGCACAGATGTGGATTATGTAGGAGATATTCTAAAGAATTACACATGAATCAGACTGTTTAAATGGTATAATTAAATAAAAAGAGAATATACTTGTAATATACAATGGGGTGTGATATAATTCCATTGTAAAGACAAACATGTTCATATAATGAACGAAAACCCCACGAGCTGCTTTCTCGTGGGGTTTTCTATTCCATTGTGGAAGGGTGGCTTAAGCCCCAGGCTGGCTACCTGTGATTATCACTATCCAGCCATTTGCAGATATAGTATGAAACTATCTCAGCCATAATAGTGATAATTAGAGACATAAACATGTCCATATAATGCCCCTCCTTTCTCTACCAGATATAGGAGGGGTAGCGCTGAAAATTATATCATGATAGTATATATTAAACAAGTATATAAATGATATAATAAATAAGCATTGCTTCTGGTTATGGTTTTATAACCAACATGTATTTTACAGGAATAACACAATGGTATATTATACAGACATTAAAGGCAAAGGAGCCATGACCCGGAAGGGGTAATGGTTTCTTTGCCTTTTTTGCGTATGAGCGTTCATGAAGAATCTTTGGTACAGACAAGTGATGTGCTATTGGCAATATGAGGAAGAAAGGAATTAAAGCTATGGGAAATAACGGAATTGAATTGGAAAGAGATGGCTTTAAGAGCCGTACAGGTTTTATTCTTGCCTGTATCGGTTCGGCAGTAGGAATGGGAAATATATGGCGTTTTCCATATATGGTATCTGCATGGGGAGGTATGACATTTTTAATACCTTATGTATTATTTGTAATATTGATAGGTTCAACAGGTGTTATCGAGGAGATGGCACTTGGCCGTGCGACTAAGGGCGGACCTATTAAAGCATTTGGCGACTGTATGCAGATGCGTACAGGAAAGAGAAAAGCAGGTGAGGCAATTGGTTTTATTCCTGTGCTTGGCTCACTGGCTCTGGCAATGGGCTATACTGTAGTTGTTGGCTGGATATTCAAATATACTTATCTTGCATTTTCTGGAAAGCTTTCAGCAATGGGCAATGATATGTCAGCTATTGGTGGTATGTTTGGAAGTACAGCAAGCACATTTGGCAATAATATGTGGCTTATAATCGCGATGGTTGTAACTGCTGTTATTATGGCACTTGGTATTGCAGGCGGAATTGAGAAAGCAAACAAGGTCATGATGCCTTTGCTTTTCATCATGTTTGTAGGTCTTGGAATATACATTTTCACACTTCCAGGTTCAAGTGCAGGTTATAAATACATTTTTACTCTTAATCCTAAGGGACTTCTTGATATAAAGCTCTGGATATATGCATTTGGTCAGGCATTCTTCTCACTGTCTATCGCAGGTAACGGAACTGTTATCTATGGTTCATATCTTAGTGATAAGGAAAATGTTGTTTCTTCTGCAAGAAATGTTGCAGTATTTGATACTATTGCTGCTTTATTAGCTGCATTTGTTATTATTCCGGGTATGGCAGCAGGCGGTGCCGAGTTATCTTCAGGTGGTCCCGGACTTATGTTTATCTATCTTGTAAATGTATTTAATGGTATGCCGGGTGGCAAGATTGTAGGAATTGTATTCTATGTATGTGTTCTGTTTGCCGGCATGAGCTCACTTGTTAATCTGTATGAAGCTCCGGTTGCAACTATTCAGGAGAAGCTTAAGCTTAACCGTGTTGCATCTGTTGGAATTATCGCAGTGGCTGGCTGTGTTGTGTCACTTGTAATACAGGGTATTGTATCAGGCTGGATGGACGCAGTATCTATCTACATCTGCCCACTTGGCGCAATGCTCGCAGCAATTATGTTCTTCTGGGTTGCAGGAAAGAAGTTTGCTGTTGATGCTGTTAATGCAGGTGCAGATAAGCCTATTGGAAAGTGGTTTGTACCACTTGGCAAATATGTCCTTGTTCCACTTTCACTTGTTGCACTTATTGCAGGTGCTTTACTTGGTGGAATTGGCTGATGACTGGCATGGAAATAGTGGAATTGGACTGGCGGATTAGAATTGGCGGAATGAGACTGGCGGATTGCTTTGCAATCCGCCTTTTTTGCGTGGTGGGGAGCGGGAGCGTGGCGGAATGGACCTTGAGGCGGAGGGGAGGCACGAGGAAGTCCAAAAGGAGCGAGAAAGAGCTGTGGAATGGACTTTGAAGCGGAGGGGAGGCACGCGGAAGTCCAAAACGCAAGTCGGTGCACCAAAGCGGAAGACCAGACATCACATTTGTGAAAAAAATTATATAAAATCTCATAAACCTCTTGCCCTAAAGCTAACTTCAAGTCGTATCATACAGGTATCAAATAATTTACATTTTTATGAAAGAAGAGGTGTTATTATCATGAAATTTATGGATAAGGATGATTTTGAAAAGCAGAATGTTTTCGGAACAGGTCAGGCAAATACAGCATATGCTAAGTATTTTATTGGTGATTCTTTCCTGAATCCGCTGACAGATTCTAAGTGCGGGCTTTTTCTTGCAAATGTGACTTTTGAGCCGGGATGCCGTAATAACTGGCATATCCATCATGCAACAAAGGGCGGCGGACAGATGCTTATATGTACAGCTGGAGAGGGCTGGTATCAGGAAGAGGGCAAGGAGCCTGTAAGCCTTGAGCCGGGAACTGTAATCGCAATTCCACCAGAAGTTAAGCACTGGCATGGAGCTAAGAAGGACAGCTGGTTTTCACATATTGCTGCAGAGATTCCGGGAGAGAATACAAGTAATGAATGGTGTGAGCCTGTAACTGATGAAGAATATAACAGATTAGGATAGTGTCTTATATGGCAGGAATGGAGGATTACAATGGCTAAGATTGTACAGACAGCAGGAAAAAATGCGTTGGGAGAGTTTGCACCGGAGTTTGCACATTTTAACGATGATGTGCTTTTCGGGGAGAACTGGAACAACGAAGATATTGATTTAAAGACAAGATGCATAATCACAGTAGTTGCGCTGATGTCATCAGGCGTGACAGATTCATCACTTAAGTATCATCTTGAAAATGCTAAGAATAACGGAGTTACAGCAAAGGAGATTGCTGCTGTTATCACTCATGTAGCATTTTATGCGGGATGGCCAAAGGCATGGGCTGTATTCAACATGGCTAAGGAAGTATGGAAAGAAGATTAATTGAAAAGTTTAGGTAAGAACTGATGAGTGTTTTGAGCAAAAATTATACATTGAACAACGGTGTGGAGATACCAAAGCTTGGACTTGGAACATGGTTTATTGATGATGCGGACGCGGCAGATGCAGTTAGGGCTGCTGTTGCAACGGGCTACCGTCATATTGATACAGCGCAGGCTTACGGTAATGAGCGCGGTGTCGGTGAAGGTGTCAGAACCTGTGGTGTGCCGAGAGAGCAGCTTTTTGTCGTATCGAAGGTCGCTGCGGAGCATAAGACCTATGAGTCGGCAGCCAAGAGTATTGATGAGACTTTGGAAAAAATGGGTCTGGATTATCTGGTCATGATGATCATTCATTCGCCACAGCCCCTTTTCACAACAAAAAAAGGTCATTTCACAACATTCCAGATAGATATTGCAAGAACTTATCCGATATAATAGCTATAAATATATGTAAGCAAGGAAGTGACAATATGCAAATAGCTATCTGTGATGATGAAGTATCTATGGTTCAGATACTGGAAGAAAAGATAAAAAAGCTATTGCCAGATGCGGTTATAGATAAATATTTATCGGGTGATGAACTGATCGCAAGTGGCAGTAAGCCGGATATTCTTTTTCTGGATATTCAGATGCCGGGAATGGATGGGATGGAAACGGCAAAGATGCTTCGTCAGGACAATGAGGATATGATACTCATTTTTGTGACAGCAACAGAGGAATATGTTTTTCAGGCATTTGATGTCGGAGCATTTCATTATCTGGTTAAGCCATTTTCCGATGAGAAATTTAAAGAGGTTGTGACAAAGGCAGTCCATAACATAAAAAGGAGTTCCAGACTTGAAAAAGACGAAAAATATATCATGGTACAGACCGCCGGAAGTCATATAAAAATTTTTCTGCGTGATATTGTGTATGCCGAGGTGTATAACCGGAAAGTTATTATCCATACACGAAGTACGGATATTGAATACTATGGTAAATTACAGGAATTAAGTGATATGGCAGGAACAGATTTTTTCCGAACACACAGAGCCTATCTTGTACATTTTAAATATGTAGAAAAATATGATGCAACTTGTGTAACTATGAAAAATGGAATTGCATTGATTGCAAAAAAGAATTATCCAGAGTTTGTGAAGCAATATCTGAAGTATAACCAGAGGAAAGGAAATGAAGTCAGATGAGTTTAGTGGAAAGATGCTGGATGATCACATCGAAGTTTTCTGTTATTGCAATTTTAATTATTACAGGAATCTGTTTTGGTGTTTTTGTATATCCATATATGAAAAAGAAAAGGGAAGCTGCTCTGGTCAGTATTGTTTATATTGGAATTATGTCTGTGCTGTATCTGATACCGCAGCAGATTGGCAATTTTTCTGCATATATGCTGGGAGTTGTGGCTGCATTTCTTGTGATGTATGTACAGGACAGAAGAAACATCTATCAGAAAATATTTCTTGCAGTGACATTTTTTTCTATCCGTTGGCTTGCGGTTGCAATGGCAGACAGACTGGATGATTTTATCACAAAAGCTCTGGTTTTTGGGAATACGATTGCAGGAAGACAATGGCTGCAATATGGACTTTATGCTGGAACGAGAATTCTGGATATTGTGCTTTGTATCGTTTTCCTTGCAGTTGCAATCGGTCTGATCAATAAAGCATATGTATACAAAAATGATGAAATGAACGTTAAAGAGCTGGTAATGCTCATCATACCTTCTCTTGTGGGAGTTACAGGATATGGCATTCTGCAATATTATCTGAATATTTATGAAAAAGATACAGGAAAGAGCCTGACAGATACCTATGGATTTTATGGAGCTTTAAGCTTTGTGCATTATTTTATCTCTATCATAGCAATTCTTGTTATGACAACGATGTTTCAAAACTGGAAGGTGGCGCAGGAAGAACAGACAGGGCAGGAGCTGGTATTAAATCAGGTCAGTGACATGAAAAAGCATATCGGGGAAGTGGAAAAGCTGTATCAGGATATCCGCAGCCTGCGTCATGACATGGGGAATCATATACAGATGCTGGAACATCTTGTGGCAGAGAATCATATGGACGATGCAGCAGAATATATGGAGCATTTGAAAAAAGAGTGGAATGAAATATCTCCTGAGATAAAAACGGGGAGTCCTGTCATTGATGTGATTCTGATGGAAAAGTTAAGAGAAGCAAAGGAAAAGCAGATTCGTTTTATATCAGATTTTCATTATCCGGGGGATACGAAATTAAATGCATTTGATTTAAGCGTGATCTTAAACAATGCACTGGATAATTGCATGGAAAATGTAAGTGGAGAAAATCCTTATATCAGTATCTCTTCTTTTCGGAAAAACAGTATTTTTATGATAACCATAAAGAACAGATATGAGGGAGAGTTAAATTATAAGGACAGTGATCTGCCGGAAACAACGAAATCCGGGAAGGAGCATGGAATTGGACTGCATAATATCCGGAGGGTTACAAGGATGTATATGGGAGATATATCTTTAGAGCAGGAGAATCAGGAAGTGGTTCTAAGTATTATGTTACAGGTAGAATAAGGACAAAAAGCACCTTCAAGGTGCTTTTTGTTTGCTTCACAACAAAAAAAGGGCGGTTCACAACATCGCTGTTTATTGTGAAGAAAGATATGCCGAAAAATCAGTAAAGAGAAATCATGTTGTACAGATTTTTTAGGAAACGGATTTCAGAATTTAAGCTCAAGGAGGACAATACGATGAGAATCAATGGATTTAGTGGGACAAATACGCAGACAGGAACAATGGGAATGACACAGGGAAATGATTCTGTAAGTAAAAATATTCAGAATCAGATTGCAAATGCACAGCAGAAGCTACAGGATTTATCATCGAATGAAGAAATGTCATTAGAGGATAAGATGAAAAAGCGTCAGGAGATACAGCAGGAGATTAACAATCTCAATCAGCAGTTAAGACAGCACCAGATCGAGCAGAGAAAGGAACAGCAGAGTAAAAATTCGTCATCTATGGATGATATGGTGGCTGGAACAAGTAACACTTCTAAAAAGAAAGACACCGGATTGTCACAGGCAAGTATGCAGGCGATGATCTCAGCAGATTCTTCCATGAAACAGGCAAAGGTGCAGGGAAGTATGGCAACACAGATACAGGGACGTGCCAGTGTGCTTGAATCTGAAATCAAACAGGATGCCGGAAAAGGAAATACTGAGAAGAAGGAAGAAGAACTGGCAGAGCTGCAGGCAAAGGCACAGTCTGCGACAGCAGCACAGATGTCTACACTTGCAGATGCAAATAAATCAGTAGAAGAAGCTGCAAAAGCGGAGAACAGCAATACAGAAGACACTGCAACAAAGAACAATACTGATAAATCCGAGAAAACACAGGAATCTGCGGGGGCTGCGGCAGAGGAGACAGACAACGTAAAGAATACGGATATCAAAGGGGAAACACAGGCGACAGTAGAAACACCGACTCTGGAAAATGCACAGAATGCAACACAACAGGCAGTGTATACACCGATTGATATTCGTTTATAGTTGGTAAAGGAGAATGGTATTATGTCAGAGATTAAGAGTTTTAGTGATTACACAAGTAAATATAACAGCAATGTAGATTATTCCACATTATTTGGCGGAACTTCCGACAGTTCATCCGTAGGAAACACCAATATGCTTTCTGATTATGCTGCGATTAAAAACGGAAGCTATGGAAAACTTATGAAAGCATATTATGCAAAGCAGGATGCAGAAAAATTATCGGGGAAAGGAGATACTTCACAGAAGCTTACACTGATGAAAGCAAGTGCGGATTCCCTGAAAAAATCAGCAGATGCACTAAACGATGCATCACTCTGGGAAAAAAAGAAAATAAAAAAGAAGGATGAAAAGACTGGGGAAGAAACAGAGGTAGAGGATTATGACTGGGATGCAATTACCAAAAAAGTGAAATCTTTTATTGATGATTATAATGATGTTGTTAAGGAGGCAGGAGAATCCAATACAAAAGATGTCCTTAGAAATGCTTCATGGATGACAGGCATGACAGACAAAACCAGTCATTTACTTTCTAAAATAGGTATTACCATAGGAAAGGGGAATAAGCTGGAGCTGGATGAAGATGAATTGAAGAAAGTAGATATCAGTTCATTGAAAACGGTTTTTACAGGTTACAATTCCTTTGCAGGCAAAACAGCCCAGAAAGCAACTGGTATATCAAAAGCTACGAACCGGGCAAGTGCGACTTATACAAACAATGGTACATATTCGAAAAAGGATTCCACTCTAACGTCAAGTAAGTTAGATAAGGAAGTATAGTATGTTAAGCCTAAATGACAAGAAGAAAAATCTTTTGTATTAATTTGTCGGGAAGGAGGAACCAGTTGAGTTTTACAGTCAATTTATCCAGTGGAGGTTTACTGATAAATAGATTTAATAGTTCTAATATGTTGAAAAGTACACAGGAAAAATTGCAGCGACAGCAGGAACGGGATAATAAGGTGGCTTTTTTTGAAGCACAAAAAGAAAATTTGAAAAACCGAAAGGCTGACAGTTTGGAAGAAATCTCTGAAAAGCTGGAAATGTTTCATAATTATGAGGATGAAATTGCGGCAGCAAATCAGGAGTATAATAATTCACAGATGTTTCATGTCATAGACGAGGCAGAAGAACATGGCGAAAAGATTGCGGAAGCTGCTGAGAGGAATAAGCCTAAAACAGAAGAAGAACGAAAAGAAGAAATGGTGGATGAAGCTCTTGGAACAGAGGAAAACAAGGGCATGATGTCTGAAATCATGGACGAACTTTCGGAGACAACCGAAGAAATGACAGAGCAGATGACGGAAAAAACTGTGGAGAATATGGAAGAACTTCCAGACAAGGTTTTGCAGGAGCAGCTTGCTACAGATAGTTTAGAGGCAGCAGAAATGGTACAAACAGACACAATTAAAAGGTATGTGCCGATTGATATTAGAGTCTAATGGTATTTATCTGGGAAGGAAACAGCTATGAAGATTTACAATAATACAAATATTACATATTCTGCAATCGAACATAACAGCAGGAAAAATACAAAGCAAAATGTTCCGGCAGATTTAGAAAAGAAAATGACACAGTATACAGATACACTTTCCATTTCCAAAACAGGGCAGGAGAGCTTTCGACATTTATCTTCTGTCAGTTCTATGGATTATCAGAACCGTTTTGAGAAGGAAGTGACGGATATATTTGTCAAAGAAGATACAGAGAGTGTAAAAACTGATTCCTTTGAACATCATGTAAACAGAATGGCAGAAGCATATAACAAAATGAAAAACAGCATTGAAGAAAAATATGCGGAACAAGATTATGAGCCGGAGTATTATGTGACAGAATCGGGCAAAATTGAGGAATTAACCAAAGAAAAAGAACTGGATATGCTGAATCAGGCATATGAAAATCACAGTAATTTTATGGCAACTTCAACAGAAATCTGGTCAGAATTACAGGATTTTACCCCATCGGTAGTTTACCATAAAGGAAGTGAACAGACAGCAAATGAACAGAACATAGGTGAGAACCAGGAGAATACTGCAAAATCTAAAGAAAAGGGGGTTATCCAAAATTCGGCATATCAGGCATTTTTATCCGCCATCCAGTCGGATAACCAGAAATTATCGCAGCAGTATTCGGGTGACTGGAAAGATTTAAGGCTAAATCTGAATGTATTAGATGGTGATCGGAAAATGCTTAATGGTATTTGGGATTATTATGCTAATAAAAGGTAATGAAAGCTTTGTAATACGAAAGGAGATGTTAGTATGGCAGTTACAGGTGTAAACAATTACTCTAATATTTACACAAATGCTTATACCGGTAATATACGGAAAAATAATGCTAAGGAAACCACAGAAAAGCAGGTTGTGGAGCAAACAGAAGATGTAAAGACAGGGACAACCCGAAAAACTGCAGCGGATGAACTTTCCTATCTTTCTAAAAAATTTGACAATTATAGTTTTGTATCAGCAAATTATAGTCCGGGGATGAAATATGGTAAATCAACTACCACGAATGTAGCGATTTCTCCTCAGTTTTTAACAAAAATGGCAAATGATTCAGACTTAGAAGATGAGTACATAAAAGAAATTGGTAACATGAAAAAACTAGATGAGCAGTTTGCAAAGCAACAAGCAGATATTGGATGGAGAGTTGAACAGGGATGGGCAATAGATAAAGATGGAAATATTAGTTCATGGGCAATAGGACATAAAGATTCAAAAGTAAAATCCTTTCTCCAGAATATGAGTGAAAAAGCCGAAGAAATCCTACAGAAGCAGTTGGAAAAAGCAAAGGATACAAAGGAAGAAAAAGAAGTATTCTCGATGAAAAAGCATAAAGAAGTTATAAAAAAGAACAAGGTTGATTTGAAGGTGTAAATAATCAGATTCGAAGTATTATGCAGAAAAAATGCATAGCATTGAGGGAGCCTTGCGTATGTCAGATGAAATCAATGCCCAGTTCGGATTTGAAAGAGTATTCGGTAAGACTAACGGCAATGCAGATACTGATACAAAAATTACAAAATTTGGCATCTCTTTTAATAGTGACGGAACTACCACATTCTTTGCAGAGTTAGAAAAATCATCAGCCAGTCAGAAAGAATATCTTGAAAAGCTTCAGGAAAAGAAAGCTGAGGAGAAAAAAGAGGCAAAGAAAAAGGAACAGTCCAAGCAAATCGAAGTAAGAAAAACTACGGTTCAGGCAAATTCAAAAGAAGAACTTTTGGATAAGATCAAAAATATTGACTGGGATTCTACCAAACCGGAGGAGAATAAAATCGGCGGAAGATTTAATTGTATCCACATACAAATAAACCACCTGCTATGCAGGTGTGTTCCCAGAAAGCTTTAGCTTCAAGCAAAAAACCTCCTTTGCTATAATTAGTAAAGGTTCGCCAACCGTACTAAATAGCAAAGGAGGTATCCAAATGGACAATAACAGTTTATCACACACAAAGTGGACTTGCAAATACCATATAGTATTTGCACCAAAGTTTAGAAGAAAAGTTATCTACAAGCAGATAAGACAGGATGTAGCACATATACTAAGCGAATTATGTAAAAGAAAAGGAATTGAAATAATTACAGCAGAGTGTATGCCAGATCATGTACATATGTTTGTGAGTATACCACCAAAGTATAGCGTGTCAGAAATAATGGGATATTTAAAAGGAAAAAGTTCGTTAATGATATTTGAAAGGCAGCGAATTTAAAATATAAGTATGGAAATCGACATTTCTGGTGCAGAGGATATTTTGTGGATACAGTAGGTAAAAATGCAAAGAAAATAGAAGAGTATGTACGAAATCAATTACAAGAAGATTTGGAATATGATCAAATGTCATTAAAAGAGTACATTGACCCGTTTACGGATGAGCCAGTAAACAAGGCATAAAAAAAACTTTAAGGGGCAGCCTGTGACAGTAGTGCGGCTGGCGGACTCTTCATAGCTCTTTAGAGCTGGCAGGTATCACAGGCTTATAGCCGCAGAGCAAACCACCAGCTAAGCTGGTGGTACTGATTTTGTGAGAATTAAAAATATATACAAATGTAATATGCTTGTGTAGTCAGAGTGTAGCCTAAGTATATTTTTATAAAGTAAATTTCTATTTTTCATTCAAAAATAAAATAATGGATTTAATATAAAATTTTATTGCAATTTAAAGAGCAATTTAGGTATATCTATGATAATATATATCTAATTATTTTAGCATAAAATGTAAATAGGAATGGAGGTACATCTGTGAAAATAGCATTTATAATATGGAGTATCGTTGCAATTATATTTTTTATAATGGGATTAATTGATAGAAAATCTGATAAACCTGCGGGTTTCTGGGCAAATGCAAAAGTATCGGAGATTGAAAACATACCAGAATATAATAATGCTGTGGCAAAGATTTGGTTTGTATTTGCAGTGGTATTAGAATTACTTGGTATTCCATTACTATTTATTAAGCAAAATAGTCCGATGATTATGTTTGCGGTAATTGGAATGATGATTTTAATTATTGTAATTATGGTTGTATATACAAAAGTTGAGGATAAATATAGAAAAAAGAGATAGGGTTGTGTATAACTTATACAGGCGAGAATATAATTCGCTGTTTATGGTAAAGACAAAAAGAATGGTAATTACTATAATATTTACGGAGGTGACAGAAATGGACTTAAAAAAAATAGGTAAATTTATAGCAGTTCTTAGAAAGGAAAATGGATATACACAGGAACAACTTGGAGAAAAAATTGGTGTAACAAATAAGACAATATCAAGATGGGAGACAGGTACATATCTGCCACCAGCTGACATATTGTTAATAATGAGTGATTTATTCAAAGTTAGTATTAATGAAATTCTTAGTGGAGAAAGGTTAACAGATGAGAAGTATAAAGTTGCTGCTGAAGAAAATATCAAACAGATGATAAAATCAGGTAGTTTTTCAATTAAAGAAAAAATAGATTTTTATAAAAATAAGTGGCTTAAAGACCACATATTTTTAATAATAGTTGCGGGGTTATGTATAAGCGGATTGGTTATAGCTGGAATTATAATAAATAAAAAGTGTTTGTTTATAGCATTAGTTATGTTTATTATCACCCATTGTATAAGATATAATATGATGATGACATATGTTGAGAAAAATGCATATGATGGAACTGGAATTGAAAATGCAGATAAATAATAAACATAACCAATTAACTGGATATTAATGTCTAGACTTACATTCATCCCTATAAATATCGTAGGAATAAATGAGTATAGCTACTACAGCAATTGCTAAATAAATGAGCATTAGTATAGTAGATAGATTTCCACTTACAAAAATAGATGTTATAATTGTTAATAGCCCTGTAATGATAAGTGCAATTGCACCAAAATAATTAGATTTAGCCCAAGTTACATCATTATACATACTCCACGAAATTCTCACACCAATAGTTCCGTTTTTCTTTGTTTTAGGCATATAATTTCCAAGAATAATATAAAGTACACCCAATAATATACAAGAAACTTTAGCAATATCGATTGAAGCGTGAGTTGAATTTTTCGTGGCTTCAAAATACGAACCAAATAAAATAAAACATTGCATTATTCCAAAAACAATGGAAGTTGAAATTGAAACAATAATAAGGCATTTTGCATTAGATGCTGCTCCATGGCGCTCTTTATCTGTTGAAGCGGTTAAAGCTTTTTTCTCGTAATAAAGAATAAATATTTGCCAGAAGAGAGTAATCAAAAGAATAAAAATTGGAAAAATAATATTTTCGTATTTAGACCCCCATCTGTCAATTTTACCCGACATATCATAGTGCATAGGTACAGAATCAGGCATAAACTGTATTGCAATTCCGGTTAATATTAGTGGAATAATAGAGATTATCCACATTATTTTTTTAGATTTGAAAAATTTACTCATTTTTGTTACCTCCAAACTGTTTTACCCACAAGATTAGTTCTTCAAAGACACTTGTATTTATTTCATAATAAATAAAGTTTTTGTCTTTGTATTCCATAATCAGGTCAGCATTTTTTAATAATTTTAGATGATATGAGAGTGCGGCAGGCGAGATATCTAATTTCTCAGCAATTTCTCCGGCACTCATTTTACCATCTTTAAGCATTACCAGAATGTCACGGCGCTGCTTATCAGACAAGACTTTGAAAATATTTAATTCACTCATTTTAGCACCTATTTAAAAATAATTTTAAATAGATTATATCTATAAATTTGTCATATGTCAATAGCTATTTAAAATATTTTTTAAATAGCTATTTCATATAAAGTAAATTTAAATTTTAATAAAAGTAGTAAAATGCATAGAAATTCAATAATAAATGTGGTGTATAAAGATGGTGGAGTGACAAAAAGATGAGTTATAAAAAAAGTCTTTAGAAAAATGTGATAATTGTGAAAGCTGAAATTATTACCAGTAAGTTGACAATTATCACAAAATTCTCTAAAAACTTTTTTCTATAAATATTAATAAAATATGTGTTTGAATATAAAGGACAATTAAGCAGTAAGCTCCACAAATTTTCTATGAAGAAATGAATATTTCATTTGAATGGAATTAAGTTCATATATAGCACTGTCTATTAATTCTGGTTCGGTCACGTTCTGAAGAATGGTGTATACTGCATCTAATGCTAATTTTGTTTCCTCTAATTCAATTTTAAGTATTTCCTTTTCTGATAACTGATCTCTATATTCGTTTAACAGCATGGTATTTGATGGTTTTTCCCTTTTTCTGAACAAAATTACACCTCTTTTTACAAATATTTCATATATAAGTATAGTCATATAATAATAAATTTATTCATTCAAATAAGTTCCAAATAATTTTGATATTATTTTAAAAACCTATTTACAAAATCAAACTTATAATATATAATATGTTACATCAATAAGTTAACTTTTGAAAATATATATGGAGGTAAATGACATGAATGGGTAATCAGATAATAATTGTTGTTTATGATACAGATGAAGAATATATAACTGGTATTAATGAATATTTGTTGGATTATATTAATGAAAGGTATTCAATATTTACATTTAGTAATATTGATAAATTCAGAGAATTTTGTGAAACAAATAATATTAATATTCTTATATTGGCAGAATATTGTATAGATATAAAATTAATAAAAAATATTAATGCATATATCCAGATTTTGTCAGAAGAGAAGAATGTTTTAAGAATTCAAGGGTATGAGGCAGTTTATAGATATCGGAAAATGTGTATGATAATTAGTGATATACTGAATAATTATGCTAATTATACATGTAAAAATTCAGATGTAAAAGATAATATATTAGATAGGGATATGAATGTCAGGATAACAGCTATTTATTCGCCTGTTAACAGATGTGGAAAGAGTACATTATGTATGAAATTAGCTTATGCATTAAAAGAGAATAAGTCGCTTATTATTGATTTAGAAGAATTTTCTTTAAATAAAGATATTTTTGATGGAGGGCTTAATATATCAGATTTGATATATTATTGTCTAAAGGAAAATAGTAATTTCAATATAAAATTAGATGCAATAGTTAAGAAATATAATAATACAGATATAATTCCGCCTGTTAATAATATATCTGATATATCTGAGATAAATGAGGACATATGGGCAGAATTAATTATTAAGATTAAAGATAGTGGAAGATATGGAGATATAATAATTGACGTTTCAAATATGGTAGGAGATATATTTAAAATATTTAAAATATGTGATTATGTATTTGTACCACATATAAATGATAATTATTCATCAATAAAATTAAAACTATTTTTTAATTATCTTGAAAATGTAAATAATGAATTAAAAAATACTGTAATAAAGAAGATTGATGTCAGTAATGTACTAAGCAAAGGTGACGATTACATTATTAAAGAGATGACAGATATAATGATGGAGGGAAATATTGGATGATATAAATAAATTAAGAGAAAAGGTAATGGAAAAAATAGACGTTTCAACTGAAATATCAGATGATAAGGTAAAAGAAATTGTAGATGAAGTTATATTGGAATATGGTAATGAAAAAGGTCTATCTGTTAGAGAAAAATACAGATTGCAGAAAGAGATATATGATTCTATAAGAGGATTGGATATTTTGGAGGAATTACTGGAGGATAAAAATATAACTGAAATTATGATAAATGGTCCAGATAATATTTTTATAGAGAAAGATGGTAGAATTGAGAAATATAATAATAGATTTAGTTCAAAGGAGAAACTGGTAGATATAATTCAACAAATAGTATCAGGAGTAAACAGAAGGGTTAACGAATCATCGCCTATAGTTGATAGCAGACTTAGTGATGGATCGAGGGTAAATGTTGTTCTTAATCCTGTTGCCATTAATGGTCCGGTTGTAACTATAAGAAAATTTCCGGAATATTCAATAACCATGAAAAAGTTAATTGAAATAGGTTCTATATCTTTAAATGTTGCTGATTTTTTAAAACTATTAGTAAACGCCAAATATAATATTTTCATAAGTGGAGGAACAGGTTCAGGAAAAACTACTTTTCTAAACGTATTATCAAATTATATTCCCGGTGATGAAAGAATAATTACTATAGAAGATTCGGCAGAGTTGCAGATACAAAGTGTTGATAACCTAGTTAGGATGGAGGTTAGACAGGCAAATGATGAAGGAGAAAATGGAATAGATATAAGAGCTTTGATAAAATCTAGTCTGAGAATGAGGCCGGATAGAATTATTGTTGGTGAGGTACGAGGAGCAGAGGCACTAGATATGTTGCAGGCAATGAATACCGGACATGATGGAAGCTTAAGTACCGGACATGGAAATAGCCCAAAAGATATGCTTAACAGATTAGAAACTATGGTTTTAATGGGTGTAGATATGCCATTGAAGGCTATAAAGAGTCAGATTGCATCAGGTATAGATATAATAGTACATCTGGGAAGATTAAGAGACAGAACCAGAAAAGTCTTGGAGATAGTTGAGATAACAGGATTTAATGGAGAAGAGATTTTGACAAATACTATATATAGATTTGAAGAGGATAATATTGAAGGGACAAATAAAGGTATAGTAAAAGGAAAACTGAAATGGACAGGAAATACTTTGATTAATCAAAAGAAGTTATTTGATGCTGGTTACGGTAAGGAGGATATATCATACGGAGAATGAAATAGACTATAGCATTTATAGAATGACCATTAAGGAGTACATATTAAGTATTATAGTAATTATAGGTATAGCATGTATATTTTCATATGTTTTCTATGATAATTTATGGATTTCAATTGCATTTGTTTTACCTGTATATTTTTATTTAAAATTGATAAAAAAGGTATTGATACAAAGAAGAATACAGAAGTTAAATGTTCAATTTAAGGATTTTTGTATGTCAATGACAGCACAGCTGATAGCAGGATATTCTATAGAGAATTCTCTTGTGGAAGTATATAGAGAATTGTCGCAGCTATACGGGAAGGAGTCATATATATGTAAGGAAACAAAAATACTTATAATTAAATTAAGGTTAAATATCACAATAGAAAACGCAATAGAGAATTTTGCAATTAGAAGTGGGATAGAGGATATCAAATTATTTTCAGAAATTATAAGTATTGCAAAGAGGAGTGGTGGTGATTTAATAAAAATTGTAAAGAATGCAGCAAATTCCATAAGTAGAAAAATAGAAACAGAAAGGGAGATAAAAGTAATAATTAATTCAAAAAAATATGAACAAATGATTATGAATATTATTCCAATATGTATCATTGTATATGTAAGACTAACATCACCAAATATGATGAGTATTATGTATAATTCAATAACTGGTAGAATTGTAATGTCAGTATGTTTAATGATATATGTGTTCGCATTCTTTTTAGGATATAAAATATCAAAAGTAGAGATATAAGAAAAATTTAATAATTATATTTAGATATAACAGGGGGTGATATATTGACGTTTATATGTGTGTACTCAGCAATTATCTTATTATTTTTAATTATATTTCTTTGCACAGGAAAATACAAGAAAGATGTTTTTGATAATTTGGATAAAAAGGAAAATCCATTTAGATTTATTTACGGAATGTCAGCCTGGATTCTTGATTTTATAGATAAAAAAATATACAGATTATCATATGCGAAGATAGGTAAGAGAATAGAAAAAATAAAGGTCAATAATTACAAGAAAGAGGATACATACATATATATGGTATCAAGAATTTCTATTTCTATTATTGCATTTATTTTAATTATAATATTTGGAGATTTAATATGTTTAAATAATACTTTTTCAAAAACTGCTAATGTAAAAAGTATTTTTAGAAAAAATTATGGAGAGGGTGAAAAAGTATATGAATTAGAAGCAAAGTTTAAGGATGGTTATAGACAGAATGTTAAAATAAAATTACCCGAAAAGGCCAACAGTTATGATGATGTAAAGCTCATTTTTGAAAACAGTTATCAAAGTATTTTAAAAAACATGCTAAATGGTAATCAAAGTATTAACAATATAACAGGTGACGTCAAATTAATATATAGTTTGGATAACAATGTTACAGTTGATTGGAATTTAAATAACACATTATATATAGATTATGGCGGAAAAATCTTATGGGATAACATGGGTAATGTGGATAAAGTAAGTGTAGATATAGAAGTTACGTTATCATTAGATACATATTCAAAAACATATAATATTCCATTGACGATTAATAAAGCGGGAAGAAAAAAGAGTGAGATAATAGACGAATCAATAGAAAAATATATTGATGAATATACGAAATCAGATAAAGAAGTGGAACTGATGAATAGTATAAATGATGAAGAAGTAGAATTTGTGGAAAAGAAAAAGAAATCATCAATAATATACATATTTATTGGTGTCATAATGGCTTTGGTATTATATATGATTAAGGGTAAGGAATTACAGGACTATGAAGATAAAAGAAGAAAACAATTGGAAATCGATTATGTAACAATGGTAAATAAAATCACAATATTGCATAGTGCGGGAATGACGATACTTGCAGCATGGGATAAGGTTATATCTGATTATGAAAAAAATAAAAGTACTTTAGGAATGAGATATGCATATGAGGAAATGAAATATGCCAGACAGAAAATGAAAAATGGATATTCAGAGTGCCAGGCATATTTAGACTATGGTAAACGATGTGGAATACATTCTTATATTAAGTTTGGAAATTTACTTGAACAAAATATAAGAAAAGGAACTAAAGGATTATCAGAAATACTTGAAAGTGAAGTAAATGATGCTTATGAAGAAAGAAAAGCATTAGCAAGAAAAAAGGGTGAAGAGGCAGGAACTAAATTATTATTACCTATGGGAATTATGTTAGTTATATCAATGGCAATAATAATAATTCCGGCATTTTTATCAATGGGCATATAGAGATATTAAATATGAAAGTAGAGGATATATATGAAATTAAAAAACAAAATTTATAAATCAATTAACAATTTATATTATAAAGCACGATTCAATCAATTAATGAGTGATAATTCAGGTATGGGTGTTGTGGAAGTAATTTTAATAATAATAGTCTTAGTTGGGCTTGTTGTTATCTTCAGAACACAAATAACTAAAATAGTAAATACATTATTTTCTAAGTTAACAAGTAAAATAAATACTTTTTAAAACAATAAAATATTATAGAAAACAGAGGAGTAAATAAGGGGTATGAAAAAAACGGCAAAAGGAAGCATTACAGTATTTTTGTCTCTTATAATGTTATTAATTTTCTCGTTAGTCTGTACAGTGATTGAAATATCAAGAGTATCAAGTGCATACGCAAGATGTAACGAGATAACATATATGGCGTTAGATTCTACATTTTCATCTTATGCAAGAGAAATATTTGAAGATTATGGAGTTATGGTTCTATGGAAGAATGACACACAGTTATTAAATGATTATACAAAATATGTAGATAAAAACTCAAATTATAAAAAAGACTTTAAATATAATATATATGATGTATTAGGTCTAAGACATAATAACAGTAAAGTAGAAACTGTGAAGAATGTAATGGATAATGGTGGTGAAATAATATATGACCAGATATGTGATTATATGAAAAATGCAATTGCCCAGGATGTTATAGACAGACTAATTGATAATAGCAGTGCATTGTCTCAAAATAAGGATATAGAACAATTTAACAAGAATTTAGAAGTGTGTTCAGACAGGCTTACAGACATGGAGGTGAATGTTAAGAATATATTTGATGATATTAATGCCATAAAGCAATGCCCATATAATCCAAAGGAAGTCATTCAGAATATGAAGGACAGGTTAAACGAGATTAAGAGTATAGAACCGACAGATGATTACAACAGACAGGTAAGAGATAATTTGTTTGATATGTATATAATTGAGTATAGAAAGTATAAAGAATGGAAGAGCACTTTAGATAATAATATTCAGGATATATTAATTAATTCAGATAAATATTTTGAAAATTTAGGATTAGCAAAAGACCATGTTGATGATATGGATACAAAATTAGAAAAAGAAAAAGCTAATTATCAAGATGAATTATACTTAATTATGAAAGAGGAGATAACAAATTTAAAACAGGAGGTGTTCAATAGTGATAAGGATAACTATAACATAGAAAATAATAAGAAAATGACATTGGAACAACAAGAAATAGTAGAAAAAATAGGCAATTCTATGTCACTAATATCAGAAAGAACTGATGAATTAGATTATAGTTATAATAAGTTATCAAATTATGAAAATGCAGATGTATTAATAGAAGATTCATATAAGGCAATTTATGTGGCAGAGGAAAAAATTATAGACTATGATTTTAACCTGAGTGTAAATTATTCAATTGAGGATGCAGCAAAGAAGAAAAATGAAGTTGTTGATTTTGTTAAGAAGTTGAAGAAAAATGGAGTAATGGGATATGTTGTAAATGGAGATATATCAGATAAAACTATAGATAAGAGTAAATTATCGTCAGATACATATAAGGACACTGAACATAAATGGAAGAACTATGGGAGAGATAAGGAACTTTTAAGAAAAATATTGGTTGGTCAATATATTTTTGACAAATTTAAGGATTATATAAGTGAAGAAAAAAAAGGACAATTAAATTATGAGATAGAATATATTTTATTTGGAAATGATTGTGACAGAGATAATTTAAAAGAATGTATTAATAAAATTATTTTATTAAGAGAGGGTTTTAATTTTCTATTTTTATTAAAGGACAGTACAAAGAGAAATGAAGCATATGAATTAGCACTAACAATTGTAGGTTATACTGGTATGCCCGCAATAGTAAGACTTACTCAATTTCTGATAATAGCAGCCTGGTCATATGCAGAATCCGTTGTGGATGCAAGGAATCTGCTAGATGGTGAAAAAGTAAGTTTAATAAAGAAAACGGATGAGTGGAATTTATCGTTATCAAATTTAAAAAGTCTTAATTCAGACAATAATAAAAATAAAGTCGAGAGTGGTTTAACATATGAAGATTATCTTAGATATCTGTTAATCTCGCAGGATAAATATACACAGGTAATTAGAATGCTTGATTTAATGGAATTAAATATTCAGGATAAATACAACGTGAATTTTCAGATGAAACAGTGTATTGTACAAGCTACATTATATACTGAATATAAAGTAAAAAGATTATTTTCTGATATAGGTTTTACAAGAAAAATTATTAGAGATAAAGAGGATAAATTTATTATAAAAGTAAAGCAGACATCAGGTTATTAGTAGAAAAACATAGTTAAGTAATTAATTACATTAATTGTAAAAATTTAAAATAAATGAAAGGGGTTGATAAAAATGTGCTTTTATTATCTGTTAAAATGTATTAGTTGTGCTAAAAATTTAATCAATAAGTTGCCTATATGTATAAAAAATACAATGAATAAAAAAAATACTCCCCCGTTAAATGTTAATACTCTCCAGATTCAAGGTTGCGGTTACAATGATAATAATATTAAGAGTGGCAGTAATAAAAGCACATTTTTATCAACCTCAATAATAAAAGATAAGTGGATACCAGGAAGTATGACTCTCGAGGCATCAATGGTTTTGCCAGTATTTATATATGCAATTCTTGTATTTGTTAATTTTTTTATAATGCTTAATTACCAGAATATAATGCAGAATAATGTTAATAATGCTGCAAAGGCGGTTGGAAGATATATGTATCTTGAGGATAGAGCAGGAGAATTAATAGATAATAAGAAAAAGTTTGAAACTATCAAATATGATAAAGATATATTAATAAATGGAATAAATACCGGTTATGTGTGGAATAAGATTCTGACAGACGAAGTAAAAAAATATACAGAGAATATTAATGTAGTTAGAGGTATATTAGGAATTTGTATTGGAGAGTCTGATATAAATAATAACCAAGATGGAATAAATGATATAAAGGTCTATTATAAAATAGAAGTATGGAGATTAGGAAAATCAAGAGGACGCCTGAGAATGGCAAACAGGTGTTACTTTAGAAGCTGGATAGGTGAGAGTATATGTGAAAATGCAGCTGAAGGGTTACAAAAAGTTTATATAACCAAAAGTGGAAAAGTATATCATCTATATAGAGATTGCACACATATAGAATTATCTGTACACAACGTAAAATTTGGTGAATTAAATGAGTTAAGAAATTCATATGGAGGAATATACAAAAAATGTGAAAGATGTGTAAAAAAACTGCCCTCAGAGAATTATATTGTGTATATAACAGATAATGGAGATAGTTATCATTGCAATGAAAAGTGTAGTTCAATTGTACGAGATGTTATTGAGATTAGTATAAATAGTGTTGGAAACAGGGAAATATGCAACAGATGTAAGAAGAAATCTGAAGTAAAATAAATATAATTGTCAATATTTAAAATAATTTATTTAAGTGTGTGAGATTAGTTTGTGAATATATAAAAAGATTGAAATGGAGTTTAAATAAAATGAAAACAATAGTAATAACAATATTTCTTATACTAAGTACCTTGATTGATTTAAGAAAAAAAGAAGTAAATATTTCATTGTGTATAAGTGTTGCACTAGTTGGCCTGATATATGAAATATTTATCAGTAAAACAGATATATTATCTATTATATTAGGAATTTTACCGGGAATATTTCTTATGTTAACGAGTATAGTAACAAATGAAGAAATCGGTAAAGGAGATGCAGCTATTTTAAGTACAATAGGAATATTTCTGGGATTAAAAAAAACAATATTGGTTTTAATATATGCACTTTTTAGTACTATTATAATTGGAGGAATATTGCTATTAATAAGAAAAAAGAATAAAAAATATAAAATCCCATTTGTACCATTTATTTTATTTTCATATATTGCTTTATGTATTTAAAAAAATATTTTATGGACGATTACAATTATA
>ERZ780207.703-NODE-703-length-33807-cov-5.243986_pt1 | contig 33807 bp, 26 predicted proteins | sample MGYA00510977_ERZ780207 | MGnify/ENA primary metagenome ERZ780207 (study PRJEB29588, sample SAMEA2151383) | human gut metagenome | biome: human gut; feature: human-associated habitat; material: faeces | place: Denmark | collected 2008/2010 ...
GCTCACGGCGATAAGGTATAGATCCGACGCCGCAGCATCGGATATCGGGCCCGACCATACGCCTCCGGCCATGGCCGCTATACGCGCTGCACGCTCCGCATTGCGGGCGGCAATGCCGCGCAGCTCCACGCCCTCCGTCGCGGCCACGGCCACGGCCAGAGCCTCGGCAACATTGCCGCTGCCCACGACCGTCACACTCGAAATATCATTAAGTCCAGTCATATCTTCCACAAAACAATACTCACCCGCACACTCCTAATCTTCGCTTTTCTGCTCCGCGCCGTCCATAATGTCTATGAGAAGCACGTTCTCCGCGCTCGCGCGCGTCACATCCTTCAGCCGCTCCACAACCTCGGCACAGCGGCGCAGCTCGCGGTTCGAGCGCATATCTATGGTATCGCGGCCGAAGCCGTGCGAATCCACCGCCGAGAGTATATCGTAGACGCGCAGCGTCGAGATATCGCGCGCGGGAGCATATTCGAGGTCGTAATCCGTCCCTTCGGTGCGTATCTCGTTCAGCATGCGGGCCTGCACCAGAGTGTAGAGTATGTTGTTCATGATACGCGTCGGCACATCCAGACGGTCGCGTATCTCCGAGAAGGAGACGGCGCCGCGCCCGTCGCGGAAGGCGCGCGAGACCAGAAGTATCACCCCCACCATCAGCTTGCGGCGGCAGTCGTAGCTCACAAGCAGCGACTCGCGCTCCTCGTCGAAGCGCGCCACGTTCTGGTAGGCGAACGACAGCTCGCCCCCGAGAAGGAGTATTTCCCACGAGATCTGCATCCAGAGCAGGAACAGCGGCAGGGCGGCGAAGCTGCCGTAGATGGCGTTATAGGATGTCATCCACCGCTGCAGGTAGACATATCCCCACTGAAACAGCACGAAGGCCGTGCCGGCGACCACGCCGGCCGTAAGGGCGGCGGTGAGCCGCACCTTCGTCGAGGGGAGCACCACGTAGATGAAGGTGAACATCACCCACGCCACCACGAGCGAGCCCGCGCGAGAGAGGACCTCGAGCGCCGGCGAGCCCGCCACGCCCAGAATCTCGGCGGCGTAGTTGCCCATCGACGAGGATATGACCCAGAGGATGGGGGCCACGACCACAACGGCTATATAGTCGCCGTACTTGCGGGCGGCGCTGCGCGTGCTGCGCACCTCCCAGATATTGTTGAAGGCATCCTCGATCGACCCGAAGACCTTGATCACGGCCCAGAAGAGCGTCAGCACACCCACCAGAGCCACCCAGCCGCCCTGCGTGCGGGCCAGCGCCTTCTGCGCGAAGCCCACGACGTAGTCTATCACTTCGGGGCTTTGGGGCAGCACCTCGTAGAGGTTCTGCTCCAGCCCCTCGGCCAGACCGAAGCCCTTGACCACGGCGAAGACCAGCGCCACCACCGGCACCAGCGACATGAGCGTATAGAACGTGAGCGCCGCGCTGCGCACCATCGTGCCGTGCGAGGAGAGGCCCTGCACCGTATAGAACAGAAGTTTGTATTGCCGCACCGCCCACCGCGCCACGGGATTGCGATATTCGCCCGCGCCCTTGCGGAAGACCGTGTCGGTGAAGAATGTGATTATATCGCTCAGTCGCATCGGACAGACATATTTTCTGCGAAGATACGGATTTTTACCCGAAAAACCCGCCCCTCGCCGCTTTTCGCGACCGCGCGTGCGGCAAACGCGACCGCACTATACGTACGGCCGCACCCGCCGCGTCGATATTGTGATTGCGGAAGCACCGCCGCGCCCTACTTCATGAAGACGAAGTAGACGGCCAGAACCAGACATGCGAATGCCGCCAGATGGTTCCAGTGCAGCGCCTCGCCGCGGAAAACAACCACCGAGAAGATCGAGAATATCACCAGTGTGATCACCTCCTGTATGACCTTGAGCTGCATGAGCGAGAAGGGGCCGCCGTTGCCGGCGAAGCCGATGCGGTTGGCGGGGATCTGGCACGAATATTCGGCCAGAGCGATACCCCACGAGAAGAGTATCACGGCATAGAGGGGCCACGACGAGATAACCTTCATCTGTTGGAGTTTGAGGTGGCCGTACCATGCGAACGTCATGAAGATGTTCGACACGATGAGCAGAAGAATTGTGTAAACGCCTTTCATTTGGGGAAAAGTTCTATCGGCGGCCGAGGCCGTCGTTTCGGGGCGCAAAGATACGAAAAAAATCACGACAGCAACTCTTTTTTCTCATTTTCTGCGTCTTCTGCGCCGGCGCTTCCTGTCGCGCACACTCCAGAGCCACAGCGTGAAGGCCGCCATCGCCACATACGACCACGCGGCGGCCGACGCCGGGACATAACCCTCCCATATCATCGCGTCATTTCCGGCGCAGGCCTCCACCAACGCCTCCAGAGATGTTGCGGCCCGCGCCGTGACCCACGCCGCCACGGGCTGCAGCAGCGGCAGCGGGAAGAGCACCCACACCATGGCCGCACCCACCGTGATGCCGCTCAGGAGTACCGACGCCGGGCCCGCCACAACGCTCCACAGCGACACCGTCCCGAACAGATACGACACCAGCGGCGCCGTCACGACGCTGGCCACGGCTCCCATGATCACACCGCACCATACCCACCGCGCCGCGACTCGCACCGTGCGCAGGGCGATGTAGCGGATCTCGTGCCCGACGGACCTGTATGGGACGAAGGCCATCAGGATCTCGGGGCGTGTGGTTGCGCGGTAGATCGGAAGGCCCCATTCGAGTATGGCCGCGACGGAGAGGAACGAGAGCCGGAATCCAGCGTCGGCCAGCGACCGCGCATCGGCCAAAAGCATGATGCAGGCCGTAAGGCAGAGCGAGTTGAGCGAGTCGAAACGCACGGTCAAGGCCATCGACACCTGAAACACCGAGAACATCACGGCCGCACGCACCACGCTCGGCGAGAATCCCGTGACGGCGGCATATACCCATATTGCCGCCACCACGACCAGACACCGCACGGCATATCCGTACCACAGCGTCAGCATCCACATCAGCAGCAGGTTCACTATGATGAATACGAAACCCACATGCAGGCCCGACACGGCCAGCAGGTGTGAGGTTCCGCTTCGGGCGTAGCGGTCCCGCAGCTCGGGCGTCAGTCCCGAGCGGTCGCCCACGGCCATGGCCGCGACTACGGCCTGCGTCGGCGTATCGAGCCCGAGTTGCGAGATCCGCCCGACAGCCTTGTGGTGCAACCGCCGCGCCCAGCGCAGCGGCGTCTCCGTGCGCCGTATCACACGCATGCTGTCGAGGCTCACGCTCCCCGCCACACCCTGCCGCAGCATGTAACGTCCGTAGCCGTTGTCGGCGAAGGGCCGCACACGGCACAAAGCCTCCAGACGCTCCCCTTCGCGCAGCGACAGCGACCCATCGGCCCATATCCTCACCACGGCGCCGCAGCGTTCGACATCCCGCCCCGAGGCGAAGGCCACGATACGCCCCTCGGCGAGCGTCACGCCGTCGCGGCGCGTGAGAACCTCGTCCACCGTCAGCTCCATAACCCTCTCACCCTGCGGGGCCTGCACCGCGGGCCGCATCTGCGCGGCACACCATCCCGCAAAGAACATAGCCGCCGCAATGAAGAGGTCGGCCCTCGCCCGATGCCGCCACACAACACCGGCCGCAACACATACGACAAGGCCGGCCGCGGCGCCCCACAGGGGCAGAGACCAGCGGCCGGCCACGACTATACCGGCAACCAAAGGCACCAAGGCCTTGAGCATGGGCGCACGCGACAGACGCCGCCCGATATTTTCGAGACTCATGCGCATTGGCTGCGACTCTTCTTTCTCATTTCATACGTTACATACGGGACAAGCCCGCGCCGCCGAAGGGACAATCTCACGCACATCCAGATACGTAAATTTATCCGCGGCGGCCGCCGACGCCCGACACCCGCCAAAGGTAAAATTACGAAATTTTCACTCCGCGGCCAAATCGAATCCCCGTTCGACCTGCCCGCGCACGGCCGCAACGCCGTTCTCGACATACGACATGGCCGCTACCAGAGGCACCATCGTCGCGCGGCTGCGCGTATCGAGCCGCTCGTCGGGGCCGATGCCCGTCATCTCGCACACCGTACGCACGTAGCGCGCCGTGTCGTTCTCCTCGGCGGGGGCATAGCGTGCGATCATACCCCGCACCGTATCGAGCCCGTAGCGGCGGCGGTAGGTGTCCAGCAGCACGAACATGGCGCGGTAGCCCCACTCCATCGACTCGAACTGCTTGAAGTCGGGATCGCGCGAGGGGTGCACCTCGCCGCGGTAGCGTACGCGCGAGCGGCGTATGTTTCCCGGGTTGCAATTATCCACACCGCGGCTCATCGCTCCCCTCCCTTCTTCTTTATCTCGCGGCCGACGAAGCGGCTCAGCCACCGCAGCGCCCGCGCGTCGCTTATGCGGCAGGCGTTCTCCAGAAACGACCACAGTTCCACACCGCACACGAAGCCCGCGAAGAGCCGCGTCAGGTCGGGCGCGAAAAACCCCGCCGTGACGGCGTCGATCATGCATGCCATGCCCAGAGCTATGATCACGAATCCGAGTTTCTGTGCCGTGCGCCACGCCTCGCGGCTCTCGAAACGCCACGCCCGCCCCTCGCGCCGCGCCTCCACACGCGAGGCCGCAACCCCCGTGACGAAGTCCACGCCGATGAAGAGCGTCACGCACCACACCAGCGGCGGCAGCGGCGCGAGCAGCGCCGCAAACGACACGGCGCAACCGTTAAAAAATCTGTACAAAGCCTCCATCCGTACGACATCGTTTGAGTACGTTTGCACGCGGATCGTATTCGGGTATCGACGCCGCGTTCTCGTCCAGATACTCCGTCAGGCGCAGCAGCATAGCGTGCGCCTGCACCTTGAGCGACCGCATCAGCTCGATGCGCGCCGACTCGGCCGCCGCCGCGGCAAAGAGCCCCGCAGGCTCGGTAAGCCCCGCCTGACCCGTACGCACGTTGAGCCGCGGCTGAACCTCCAGCCGCGTACATGCCGCCGCCGCGGCCGCCAGATGGGGTTTCAGATCGGGATAGCGCCCCGACGCCACGGCCGCACATACGGCCGCCCCCGCCACCGGCTCCACCCAGCGGCTCACCGCCGCCGAGATATCCCCCTCGCCGATGGCTTCGGGCGCGACATATCCCCCGTCCGCAAATGCCAGCCTTATCACCTCGGCCGGCGTTATGATCACGTTATCCATAATTATACGCATTTTAAGGCCGCCGTGCGGCCGGCCCGAAGACCGCCGCACGCGGCCCGGTTCAACCTATCTTGGTCACGTTGTATTTGGTTATCTCCGACAGGAAGGCCTGCTGGCGCTCGTCCTCCGGATCGTAGTCCAGACCGTCGGCCTTGCGCGCCTCCCAAACCTTCATGTAGATCGGTTTGGAGCGTGTCGGCGGGCGGTTGATGATCTCCAGCGACGAGGGGTCCACACCCGCAACCTCGCGCATGAGTATGCGCACGGGCTCCATAAGCTCCTCCTGCTCGGCCAGAATGACCGTATTGAGCGCAACCTCGTATTCGTGCAGTATGCGCTCCGAGCTGAAGCCCGACGAGTAGTCCAGACCGCTCAGCGACCGGAACCACGAGTGCGCTATCACGATATCGCTCGTAGCCTGTTCGTGGAGGCTGTTCCAGTCGCCCTCGTTGCTCGACTCGATGGGGATGAAACGCGAGTTGTCATCCTCGGCGCCCTCGCGTATGACGAACATCACCTGCCCCGGGTTGCCCGCGAAGCGTTTCTCGGCCATGCGCACGATACGCTCAGCCTCGGCCTCGTTGTCGGCCGTGGCGTCGAGCATCATCACGCCCGAGAGCTGGAACGAGTTGTCCAGACGCGAGATGTTCCAGCAGTCGGTCTTGTAGGCTATGGCCGAGACCCCCATGCCGGCGATATATTTCGGCACGCCGTAGTGTGTGAACATCGGCTCGTAGTCCTTGTAGTGCACCATCGAGCGCAGCGACCCGTCGGCCTGACGCTCGAAGAGCGGATAGAGGGGCAGCGTCACCGCCTCCTCCGAACGGAATGCGCTCCAGTCGTGGTGCATGATTACGTGCTGCGAGTCGCGCGCCACGCGGCAGCGCGACGCATCCTGATGGTAGAGCGCCAGAAAACTGTGCCCGGCATCCGTCACCACCTCCATGAAGGCGTTGCCCATGAGCATCTTGTCGAAGGCCAGCCGGTGCAGCAGCGTGCGCAGCGACTCCCCGCGTCCGTTCACGCGCGCCACCATCGCCGCCAGCAGCGGCTGCGTCTCGTCGAAAGAGAAGCCCTTGCCGGCAATATAGTCGGCCTTGTCGTTTATGATGCGGCGGTGGGTGGTCGAACGCCGCGACATGAGCGACAGCACCGCCGGCATCATGTTGTCATCGCCCCAACGCCAGAATTTGTCGCTCGACACCGCATGCGACGAGAGCGCCAGCAGCGGCTGCGGACTGCGGTCGGCTACCGCCGCCACACTTTTGGTTCTGTTGTTTTCCATAAGCAGTACGATTTACGTTAGAGGTTAGGGATTAACCGTTTACGGTTGTACGGGCGGCGGCGCGCGAGGTGTCGGTTGCGGCCAGCGTCAGCTCCGCATGCGGCTCGTCCACGGCCTCGGCGCCCGAGCGCAGCGCCAGCGACCGCAGCCGCAGCGCCTGCTCGAAACCGAAACGCGGCGACCAGCCCGCCACAAGTGTCTCGCCCGAGGCCAGCGTCACCAGCGCCGCAACGCCCTCGTCGCCGCAACGCGCCACGAACGCCTCGTCGAACCACGCCTCGGCACGCTTCATGTCGGCGCGAAGGACCAGAACATGCTCCACGCTCACACGCCCCTCGTCCACCGTAAAGGTCTCGCTGTACGAGCAGCCGGCATCGCACAGCTCCACCGCCGTGCCCGTCCCTGCCGTCATCTGCGCCGGCGAGGCGAGGCCGCGAACCGCAAAGAGCTCGGCCGCGACCACCCCGCCTACGGGTTTGTATTGTTTACCCTCGGACATGGCCCTGCGTTAGATTGTGACGTCCATGTATGCCGATACCAGATCATCGTCGAGGATCTCGCAGCCGATGGCGAAGACCGCCCTCTGGCGATTCTCCATCTCGTCGGGATTGTACCACATGCGCACCTCCGAGCCCGGCGTGTCGGCCGTGTTGACCGCCATGACAAGGTTGCGGCGGTCGGTGAAGATACAGAACTCGTGCGAGAGCGTCGACGACGCCAGTGCCGGATTGAGGTTCAGCTCGATAACCGGGAAACCGTGATACTTGAGCTGCCCGCGGCCGAACTGAGTATCCTCATATCCGCCCGGCATCGACATGTCGTCCAGATAGTCCTCATAGAGTTCGTACAGACGCGACGAGACGAAGAAAGCAACCTCACCCTCGGGATAGAGAGCCTTCAGACGGGGGCTCGACCCGCGTATGAGCTTGTCGAACAGCTCCTTGATCGAGTACTCGCCCAGCAGCTCCGTCAACTCGTTGCTCGACAGGTGCAGCGAACCATCCTTGATGCGCTCGGTCATGAGCTTCAACAGTCCGTCGAAGCTCGTGTAGCCCGTGCCGTACTCGTTGCCCTTGTCGCCGAGCCACAGATTCATGCGTATGCTGTCGGCGATGGCGTTGCGGAATAGCTCCGTCTCGGCCGCCTCGAGCTCCGTGCCCGTCAGGTCCTCCATGTTCACGTCACTGCGGTTGGTTATAAGCTCGAACACCGTCGAGAAGTAGTCGGCCGCACCGAAGGCGTTCTCGGCCTTCACGCGCTGCAGCGGGATCGTCTTCTGATAGTGCGTGCTCTTGGTGCCGCCGCCCCACGACGACGCCTCGTCGAAACTCTGAAGCACGTTGCCCGTGCGGTCCCACAACTGCACAACCGTCGGAACGGGCATGTTGTAGAGTACGCGTATGCCGAGCGACTCGACCGACGGCCCGCTCAACAGCGGACGGAAAAAGATGGTTTCGAGCTCGCGGCCCGTGTAATTCTTGGGATTTACGATAATTCCAGACATGATTTTTCGATTTTTTCTGTTGTTATACATTCATTTGCGGCGGCCGCATCATCCGCGCCGCCATTGGGGCCGCCTCCACGGCGGCATCACCGCCGCGCGCCGCCCCCGGCCGCTATCGCAGCGACGAGAAGACACGCGCATCCTCCTTGTAGGCAAGTGCGTTGGACTCCGAACTCAGCGGTTCGGTCGAGGGGTCCTCCGCCGCGCGCACCACACTGGCGCCATAGCGGCGCTGGCCCTCGTCGAAGGCCACCGTCGAGGCCGACACGGCATTGCGCGCAAGACTTTCGCGCTTCTCCTCCTCCGCCGCTGCTGTCTCAGTCTTTGCCGCCGCAGTCTTCGCGGCCGCATCCTTCGCCTCGGCCTCGTCACGGGCCGCACGCCGTGCCTCGCGGCGCGAGCGCACACGCTCCATGAACTTGTCCCAGCAATGGGCAAAGCGGCGAACCGCACACTTCACCACATCGCCCGCCACGGCCGCGGCCGCCTTCTCGACAACCTCGCACGTAGCATCCTTGTCGGGCTTCTCGGCCCGCGCCGAAGGTATCGTCTCGCTCTGGGCGGCGTCGCCGCCCTGCTGCGAGGCCGTGCCCTCACCGCCGGCCGCCTCGTCACCCTTCTGCGGAGGCAGGGGCGTGCCCTCGGGAAGTATAACCCCCGTCATCAACCCGTCGAAGATGCGGTCGGCAAGGCCCGCCGATACGGCCTCCTCGGCCGAAAGCCAGCGGCCCCCGCCGTTGTTCTCGGCCATAAGCGCCGCGTAGAACTCCTCCCCGCGGCCCGAACGCTGGGCATAGAGCTGCGCCAGACGTACGTCGGTCTTGTGCAGCAGCTCCGCACGCGAGGCCAGAGTCTCGGCATTGCCCTCGACCGCACACTCCGAATTGTGGATCAGGTAGAGGGCGTTCGACGAGATCTCGCGGCAGCCCTCGTCCGCAGCCTGCGCTATGACCGTCGCGGCCGAAGCCGTATAGCCGTAGCAGCGTGTGGTGATACGCGCCCCGAGCGACCGCAACGCCTCGTATATGAGCAGCGCGTCGTTCACGTCGCCTCCCGTCGAGCGGATGTTCACTATTACGGCCGTCGCCGCTACCTCCGATATGCGCGCCACCTCGCGGCGGAACTTCTCGTAGGTCGCCACCCGGCTCTTGTCGCCGCCGAACTGCCGCTCCTCGGGTATGCCTATCGTGCCCTCGATGTCGATGTAACACGTCTGGGCTTCGTTTCTGATTGTGATTTTCGTTTGCATCGTTTTCTTTTTCGGTTATTTGTGGAATTTCGGATTCACGGGTGCGGGGTTGCGCGCCCCCGCACTCAATCCTCCGTGCAGCGCAGCATCAGACACTGCGCCTGACCCGTCGCCGCGTCGTAGCTCTCGACGGCACCCAGACGGTATAGCGCCGTCTCGACGCCGCGACCCAGACGGAACAGCGACCGCACGTTGCCCTGTCCCGAAGAGCCGTCCAGCAGCGCCGCCAGCTCGTGCGGCGCCAGCCGCACCGTCACCCGCACCTGACGTCGCGAGGCCTGCTGCCGCCACTGGGCATCGTAGCGGGTGTGGAGGCCCTCGGCCCCGTCACGGTCCTCGAAGCAGAGGGTGAAGGGATCATCCCCGGCCGCCAGCGTGCCGTCGAGACGCTGCGAGGCGTGGTGGAACGCCGCATAGGGATAGCTCCCGCCATACGATGGGAATCCCCACCTCTCGCCCGCAGGCAGCGTCTTCATACCCTCGTACAGCACCACTCGCGCGGCCGTCTCCGTCTCGCCGTCGCGGTCGCCCACCTGCACCACCGACGCCGAGGGTGCCGAGGCGTAGACCTGCACGGCATTCAGCGAGGGACAGAAGAGCCTGTTCACCTCGCGCTGCTCGCCGCGCAGCGCCGCCTGCGACGCAGTGTCGAAGCTCCACTGCCCCATGACCGTACCCGCCGCATCGTTATACCGCGCCACGGCGCCCCCCTCGGAGCGGTATGCCAGCGTACGCCGCTCGTGCACCTCGCAGGCCATGTCCGACAACTCGGCCGCCGCACTCCGTACCACACGTCCGCTCCAGTCGACAACGTCGTCACGCAGGTAGTCGTCGAGGCTCTCGACCGTGACCGTACGTCGCGCCGTGTCGCTGCGGAAGACGAGGTTGAACATCTGGCCCACGGCCTCCAGAAACTCCTGCCCGCTCACCGCATAGTGAGCCATGTCGGCAAAGAGGATATGCGAGCCCGCGGCGGGCGCCGCCGAGAAGACCGGACGCAGACGGCATCCCGTGCCGAGGGTTACGCCCTGCCCGGGCTCGGCGCCGTGCAGGTACATGCGCACGAAGCTCTTTGCGGCACCCGCCGAAAGACGTTCGGGCGCCGTGCGCAGCGTCATCTCCACACGTGTGGTGCCCGTCTCGCCGACATGTCCGTCGTAGAGGGCCCAGTCGCCCGTATAGGGGTCGTATGACCCGTCCGCGGCGGCTACCTGCAGCTCGCAGCGCGCCCCCGACGCACCGGCCGGTATGCTCACCTCGGCCGTACGCGCCGAGAAGATCGCCAGCGCCGTAGTCTGCGTACCGTAACGGCACACGACGCGGTATGTCGCCCCCGCCGCATGGCCGAAGACCACACACCGGTATGTCGTCCCCGCCGTGAGCGACTCCCTGCGGTCGATGAAGGGGTTGGCAAGACGGTAGGAGATGTCGCACCCCGAATCGACATAGAGAGCGTCGAAGCCCGCCAGACGCTCGCGCGTCAGGATACGGTAATCGGTCGTGTAGTCCATCACCAGCTCGAAGCCCACAGTCACCTCGCTCGTGGGGGTGAAACGCACACCCTCGCCGTCGATGGTGAGCGCACGGCCGTTGGCGTAGAGGTCCGGCGCGGCGGCCGGGTCGGCCGTCTGGACGAAGTTGCCCAGAGAGTTTGCCAGCACCAGAGGCGAGAGATAGACGCGCCCCATACCGTCGGCCTCGGCCGAAGCCTCCGACGTGCGGCCCGCGCAGAAGCCCATCGACGATGTCGCACGCTCGGTCGAGTCCGAGGCGTAGCGGCCGCTCATGTAGAGGCGCTGCAGCAGCGGCCCCTCCATGAAGCTGCCCGCGGCCTCGTATCCCCCCGCCGCGAAGAGTGCCCGCATCAGCGCCCCCACACTCAGGAAGGGGTGGTAGTCCCCGACCGAACCGATACGCTGCGGCGAATAGATGCTCGTCGAGCTGTACGAGGCGTCGTAGCTGTCGCGGTGCACGGGCAGGAACTTCACGGGCGACGAGTCGTCCCAGCTCGCAATCACCGTATCGCCGTCCAGCACGGCATCATAGTCGAGGGCTATGGCATCGAAGTCGGTGCGTGCGGCCGTCTCGGCCCACGAGGCGGCATCCCCCGCCACGCGCACGACGTAGGTCACGCGCCCCGCGCCGTCACAGACCGCCCCCTCCTCCGCATCGAGCGGGCCGTCGGTGTCGGGCAGCGCCGCCGCCTCCACCGCCTCCAGCACGGCCGACCCCGCGAGCAGCACCGTGCCGTCGACCTCCACCTCGGCCTCATGGCGGCGGTCGTTGAAGCTCCCGCCGAAGATATCGGCCGCACGCCCCATCACGGCATCGTTACACGGCGACGAGGGCAGGCGGAAGCTCATCGCACGCCCCGTACGCCCCGCCGAGGGGTCGGCCAACGCCGCCAGATCGTACATCTTGCCGAAGTGCGGGAGTGACTCCTGTGCGGGCAGGTCGCACTCCACACCGTCTATACGCAGCCGTATCATAGGCGCGCCTCCTTTCTGCGCTCGCGCAGCGTCACCGCTATCGACCCCAGAGCGCCGCTGTCGGCCGTCATAAGCGTATCGGTCAGGATATCCACCTCGCGGCTCTCATCCCCCTGAATGAGCCATACGCGCGGCGAAACGATGATCTCGGCCAGCGCCGCAAGCTGCGCCCGCGGCTCGTATGCCGAGACTACGCGCAGCGTCGCATCCCGCTCCACGGCCACCGTCTGCCGCCCCCCGGCCGTCATCACACGCCGGCGCGAGGCCATGACCGTCATGCGGCTGCTCACGGGGAAGGTGTAGAGTTCGGGCGCATGCTGGGCGTCGAGCCACGCCACACGCCGCGCCGTCGCCGTATTCTCCACCACGGTGTACTCTATCGTCGAGACCGCCGCGCCGTCGATCTTCACCGTCACGGTGAGCCGCTCCGGAATCTCGGCGAAGCCCTGCGGCGTCACGGCCACACACCGCTGCCCGCCCGAGGGCGGCGTCAGCGTAAGGTAGGAGTAGTTGTCACCGTACGCCTCGACCAACACCTCGGCCACGGCATCCGGCATCGAGAAGAACGACACCAGATCGTACTCCCCGGCAGCTATCATGCGCTGCTCGCTCTGCGCCTCGAGCAGCGTGTACAACGCCCCGAGGTCGACCTTCGCGGCGATGAAGTTGCGCACGGGCGCCGCCGTGCCGTTGGCCGTGACGGCCACCTTGATCTGCGCCCCCGTATCCACGACGGCACAACGCTCGACCCCCTCCGGAAGCCGGTAACGCACTGCGCTGCGCAGCACGGGCGCTATGTCTACCGTGCCGCCCGCGGATTCGTACAGGTACTTCGTGCCCAGACGCTCGCCGCTCTCGGCGTCGCTCACCACGATCTCGATGTCGCCCACAGCGCCCTCGCCGTCTACCGTATAGGGCAGGGCGTCGTAAAACGAGGTGTAGGCTTCGGGTATGGATGTGAATTTCATCTCTTGTGTCGGTTTGATTTGTTGTTTACTCTGTTTTTTTCTGTTTTTTCCGGGAAGGGAGGCCCGGCCGGTTATTCCTGAATGAAAAAATCATCAGCCGAAGATTTCGGGCACGCCCCCCCCAGCCGCCACTCATAAGTTTCGGGTGCACCGCCCCCGTCGGCAGAGAGTCTCAGGAGGCGGGACGTACAGAAGATACTGACGGCCCGGAAGATACGGGACTCAGAAGAATGTGATGACATCGGCCGTCGCCGTCACCGCCACCTCGCCGTGGTTTGTGAGGGTGCGTGTCTGCGGCCGCACCGTGAGCTTCTCCACGGCCACAACAACATCGGCCTTCGACAGCGCTGTGAACAACTCCACAACATCCCCCTCAAGGCGTGCGTATGCCGCCTCCCGCTCCACGGCCGACATCTTAGCCCCCGCCTCCATGGCGTAGAGCGTCACGGCATAGGTCATGCGTCCGTGGCGCAGCCCCTCCATCGAGTCGAACTGCGGCGGCGCCAGCCACATCACGGGATAGGAGGTTATGGTCTGCGACATGAAACGTTCGTCGGCCGTGTGGAAACCGTAGCCCGCGGCCGCGGCCAACTGCCCGATGGCATCTGTAAGATTCGTATGGTTCATATAAGGTCGGTTTATGTTGATAATTCTGTCGATATGATGTCGATATTATGTCTATTCAGTGTCGATAAACTTCAATAACTTTTCCCTCACGCGGCACAACACGTTATCAATTACATCCGTACGGCATGGCTCACGGCTGTTGAAAACATCCCCGCGGCCGCTGTCGATATCCTGCGCCACACGGCCCGCCCGCGCCTCTCGGCAACATGGGGCCTATCCTTGCGGTCAAATTATTTGACCGGCGGCCGCCGCGCCCTCACACTTCAACCTTTTCCCTACGCAACAGCAACATACACGCGATTCCAACCTCGGCGCGGCAGCCCGATCAAATCTCTTTCATGGTTTTGACACGACAAATATAATACGCCAGAATGCGTTTGTCAAGTAATTTAACAATAAAAATCAAATTATTTGATAATTTATTTTACAATATGTTGTATTTTAGGGTATTGGGAAAGTTAATTTTTTGGACGCATCGGATACCATCCCTAACGGCTGCAGAATTACCCCCTTCGCCCCGACGGGAGGGGAGAAAATATGGATTATAAGGATGGCACCCCGACGGGAGGGGAAAAATATGGATTATAAGGATGACATCCCATCGAGGGGAGAAAATATGGATTATAAGGATGGCGCCCCGACGGGAGGGGAGAAAATATGGATTATAAGGATGGCACCCGAATGGAGGGGTGGGAATATGGGTTTGGGGTATGGTCGCCGGTTGGAAAGATCAAACGCGGGAAATTCAAATAAAACGGGAGAGACAGAAACGGCAAGAATCGAAACGGGCGGCCCAAACGGAGTGGCGGCGTGGGGGCAGGGGCTGAATCGGGATCGGTCAAAAGGTAATAAAAGATTCCAAAAGGGACGAAAAGCGACGAAAAAGCGTTGCAGAGGTTGTTTTTTGTTAAAATACCGTTAAATTTGTAGACCGCAGACGGCGCGGAACCCCAACCCCCGCACCGCCATTGCAAACAACCTTAAAACTACACGACCGACCCATGAAACGCCTTTTAATGATCATTGCCGCGCTGGCATTCGTACAGGGGCTTGCGGCGCAGGCCCTGAGTCCCGAGGAGCTCGCCAAGCGGGCCAAGCGCAAGAACCTCACAGTCAAGGAGTGGAACACCGACTCGCAGAAGAAGACCCGCTGGCTCGACCATCTGACCGTCTACGACTCGAAGGGGCGCAAGATCGAGGAGGCCGAGTACAACAAGTTCGGGCAGATCGAGCGTGTGACGTGCGAGTACGACCCCGTGACCGACATGATCGTCAAGGAGGTTGTCTACAACGACCGCAACAAGCCGGTGCGCATACGCAAGTACGAGTACAACGACGACGGCACCAAGTGCAAGCAGTACAACTACCTTCCCGACGGCAAGCTCTACACCGTAAAGATATTCGAATACATATTCGAGGAGTGAGGCCCCGCCTCCGGCGGGGTACCGGCCTGCCCGCCATCGGCAGCCGCCCAGACCTAACCTGACCTAACCCTACCAACACAGACACTATCCCGCACAATCGGACGCGGCCCCACGACAGCCCGCACGCGCGTAACGGCGACAGCGACATCCTGTTACGGCACATTATGGAAATGGTAAAATCACCGTTATCATGAACTTCGAGCAGCTCAACGACCTTGCCGTATGGCGGCGCATGCCGACACTCGACCTCGACCGCATAGCGGCCGTGCGTCTGATGAACCGTGTCGACACGAAGTACCTTGTTGACGAGGCTCTGTGCATGGAGCTGCTGGAGCGGGCGGCAGACCAATATTATGTCCAGATCATAGACGACTGCCGCGCCTGCCGCTACGCCACGCTCTATTACGACACGCCGCAGTGGGATATGTACCACCTGCACCACAACCGCCGCCTCACGCGACAGAAGATCCGCACACGCACATACGTCGAGACGGGCGTGACATATCTCGAGGTTAAGAACAAGAGTAACAAGGGCCGCACCCACAAGCGGCGCATGGCCCTCGACCGCTCGCTCTTCGCGGCGGCCGCCACCGACACCGCCGCGGCCGACTTCCTGCGGCGCGAGGCCCGCTACGCCCCCGAGACGCTGAGCCCCTCGCTTGCCACGCGCTTCGTGCGCGTGACGCTCGTCAACCACGCCATGACCGAACGCCTGACCATAGACTTCGACCTGCACTTCGACAACGTCCGCGCCGCCGACGGCGGAAATAAGGATATGAACAGCTGCGGGGATATGGATATGAACAGCCGCGGAAATAAGGATATGAACGGCTGCGGGAATATGGATATTAACAGCTGCGTGGATACGGATATGAACGGCCGCGGGGATAACGGTATGACAGGTATGGATAACGGTTTCCGGCCTGCCGCAGAGGCCTCGCACGGCCATACGGCCTCGCTCGGCCGCCTTGTGGTCATCGAGCTCAAGCAGGACGCCCTCGCCCCCTCGCCCATGAAACAGCTGCTCGCGCAGCTGCGCGTCAAGCCCTTCAAACTGAGCAAATACTGCATAGGCGAGGCGCTGACCAACCCCCTTGTGAAACATAACCGCTTCAAGGCCAAGATACGCGCCATCGGGAAGATGGCCGCACACGACAGCAACATAAACGACAAGCTATGATACAACAGGATTTTCCCGACTTCGATCCCTCGATTGCCGAGGAGTTCGGATACGACATCACCCACCAGCTGAGTTTTCTGGGGGTGCCGCTCTGCGATACGCAGAACCTCATACACCTTCTGATGCGCTTCGCCTTCAACCTCATCGTGGCGTGGATCATCGTCCGCTTCTGCTACTACCGCAAGAGCCAGCGCAAGGACTACGTTCTGACCTTCATGCTCTTCAGTTCGGCCATGTTCATGCTCATCTTCCTGATGGAGAACGTCAACCTTCAGATCGGACTGATGCTGGGTCTGTTCGCCATCTTCGGCGTCATACGCTACCGCACGGAGACGGTGCCCGTGCGCGAGATGACATACCTGTTCGTCATCATCGCCACGTCGGTCATAAACGGACTCGCACTCAACATATCCTACGCCGAGCTCTTCGCTGCGGACGTGCTTGTGATCGGGGTACTGTGGCTTCTGGAGAGCCACCTGCTGCTCAGGCACACCTCGGCCAAGCTGGTCATATACGAGAAGATCGACCTCATCGTTCCCGAGCGGCGCGGTGAGATGATCGCCGACCTCGAGCGGCGCCTCGGCCTCAAGATCGACAAGGTGGAGGTTGGACATGTCGACTTTCTGCGCGATGTGGCCTTCGTAAAGGTCTACTATACGCTCCCCGAAGGCGAGCAGAACACCATCGACAACATCACCAAACCCAACCAGTTCATCCAGTGACCGCAGAGGAGGGGGGGGGTGAAGATATAATGGATATACGGACGCTGCCCCCGCAACGAAGAATACACAGCCTCCGCGACGGAAAAAGATAGCCCCGCAACGGAGAATATACAACCCCGCGGCGGAGGATAATAGAATAAAAATGCGTGCGCCCGCGACGAAAAGCATATATGTATCGTCGCGGGCGCACGTTATGCGAAAAAGAGTTATCTTTGCAACCGCGCGTCGGGGGAGCCTCCGGCCGCGGCGGCGCACGCCCACGCCACACGGAGTGAGGGCATGCGCCGCGCATTCACACCACTTTCACAACCGCATACGATGGAATCCGAAATACTCAAGGGTCTGAACGAGGCGCAGCGCGCCGCCGTCATCAACTACGACACACCGTCGCTCATCATCGCGGGCGCGGGTTCGGGCAAGACGCGGGTGCTCACCTCGCGCATAGCCTACATGCTGGAGCAGGGTGTCGCGCCTCAGAACATACTGGCGCTGACCTTCACCAACAAGGCGGCGGAGCAGATGCGCAGCCGCATCGAGCAGATGGTCGGCGGCAAGAGCCGCTACATACGCATGGGTACGTTCCACTCGGTCTTTTCGCGCATCCTGCGCGAGAATGCCGAGCGCATAGGCTTCACGTCGAGCTATACGATCTACGAGCCCTCGGATGCCAAGAACCTCATCAAGACGATCTGCAAGCAGATGCAGCTCTCGGACGACAAGTACAAGCCCAACCGCATACTCTCGCGCATATCCTACGCCAAGAACTGCCTTGTGACGCCCGCGGCCTACGTCGCCAACGCGGCCTACGCGGCCGAGGACCGGCAGGCGCAGATACCCCACTTCGGGGACGTATATGCCGAGTATTGCCGTCGCTGCAAGCAGAACGGGGCTATGGATTTCGACGACCTGCTGCTGCAGACCAATATCCTGCTGAGGGACTGTCCCGACGTGCTGGCGCGCTATCAGGATCTGTTCCAATATATTTTGGTTGACGAGTATCAGGATACCAACTATGCGCAGTATGTGATCATACGTCGTCTGGCGCTGCGCCACTCGCGCGTCTGCGTCGTGGGCGACGATGCCCAGAGCATCTATTCGTTCCGCGGCGCCAAGATCGAGAATATCCTCTCCTTCCGCAACGACTACCCCGACGCGAAGGTCTTCAAGCTGGAGCAGAACTACCGCTCGACGCAGACGATCGTCGACGCGGCCAATTCGGTCATCGAGCACAATGCGCGGCGTATGGAGAAGCGATGTTTCTCGCAGGGGGCCAAGGGCGAGCGCATACGCATCATCCACTCCTACACCGACCGTGAGGAGGCCGACGCCATAGCCACGGCGCTGCGCGACCGCCTCCGCTCGACGGGGGACGGCTGGGAGGAGGCGGCGATACTCTACCGCACGAACAACCAGTCGCAGGCGCTGGAGACGGCGCTGCGGCGGCGCGGCATACCCTACCGCATATATAAGGGGAGCTCGTTCTACGACCACAAGGAGATCAAGGACATGCTGGCCTACATACGCCTCGTGATCAACCCGCGCGACGACGAGGCTTTCCGCCGCGTTGTGAACTACCCGGCGCGCGGCATCGGCGAGACTACCGTTTCGCGCATCGAGCAGATGGCGCGCACCGAAGGGTGCTCGATGTGGGAGGCTCTCGATGCCCTTATCGCCTCACCCGAGGCTGCGGCCGACGCCGCCACACGCGCCATCGTGCGCAAGGCGTCGGAGTTCGTCACGCTCATACGCTCGCTGGGGGAGGCGCGCCGCGACCGCCCGCTCTACGACTTCGGTCTGGAGGTGGCGTCGCGGTCGGGCATACTGGCCCTCTACCGCGCGGAGAACACCCCCGAGGCCACGAGCGCCATCGACAACATCGAGGAGCTGTTGAACTCGATGCAGCTCTTCCGCGAGCAGTGCGAGGCCGAGATCCGCAACGGCGAACGCCCCGAGGAGGACCAGCCCACGGTCGAGGAGTGGCTCCAGAATATCATGCTGCTCACCGACATGGACCAGCAGGACGACGGCGGCGGCAAGGTCACGCTCATGACCGTACACTCGGCCAAGGGACTCGAATACAAGTATGTATATATCGCGGGTATGGAAGAAAACCTCTTCCCGTCGCAGCGGGCGCTCGAGACGCCCGACGGCATCGAGGAGGAGCGGCGGCTCTTCTACGTAGCGCTGACGCGCGCAAAGTGCGAGGCCGTGCTGTCGTTCTGCGAGATGCGTTTCAAGTGGGGCAACATGGAGTTCTCGCAGCCGAGCCGCTTTCTGTCGGAGATCGACCCGCAGTTTGTGGACAGCGACTGCGACCTGAGCCGCCGCAACCCAACATCCCCGCGTGAGGATGACGGCCGCGGCTTCGACGACTTCGACGGCTACGACCGCAGCGGCGCCGCACGCCGCACGACATACGGACAGCGCCCCTACGGCGGCACGAGACAGGGATACGGCACCCAGCATGCCGAGCAGCGGCGTGACGGCCGCACGGCCATCGAGGAGCTGCGCCACCGCTACGACGTGCGCTACCAGCAGCAGCGCGCCGCCACCCAGACATCACCGGCAGCCGCGCAGCGCAGCGTGGGGCCCGATCCGCGCCTTGTGTCGCAGCCGCAACGGACGGAGAATCTGCGCCGCATACCCGTCACGCCGCGTAACGACGCCGCGCCGGCCTCACCGTGCGGCTACGCCGTGGGCGAGAGGGTCGAACACCCGAAGTTCGGCGCGGGCACCATCGTCCGCATCGAGAGCATCACCACCGACCACAAGATCGTTGTCGACTTCGGCTACTACGGCGAGAAGACCCTTCTGGCCCGCTTCGCCAAGCTGCGCAAACTCTGACACCCACCCACCATATTCCGACATACGGCCGCCACACCCGCCCCCGATAGAGGATGATGTGTGGCGGTCGTATTCATACTCCTCGCCGGGGGCATACCATCTTCCCTAAATAAATACACGCCGCGGCGGAAAGCGTCGCATAAGGCGTCAAAGCTGTCGCATAGCGTCCGGACGGAGGTGTCGGGAGACGGAGTATGGGGTTCGGGTGCAACAATGACGAAAAAATTTGTTACATTTGTACGAATTTGTATCTTACATCTCCGCGCATGACCCTCAAACAACGATACGACGGCGTCATAGAGTGGTTCTCGGCCAACATGCCGTCGGCCGAGAGCGAGCTGCACTATGAGAATCCCTACCAGCTTCTGGTGGCGGTGATGCTCTCGGCGCAGTGCACCGACAAGCGCGTCAACATGACCACGCCGGCGCTCTTCGCGGCCTACCCTACGCCGCAGGCTCTGGCCGCGGCTACGGCCGAAGATATATACCCCTACATACGCAGCATATCCTACCCCAACAACAAGGCGCGCAGCCTCGCCGCCATGGCGCGGATGCTCTGCACGGAGTTCGGGGGCGAGGTCCCGAGCGATCTCGAGGCGCTGCAGCGTCTGCCGGGTGTGGGCCGCAAGACGGCCAACGTCGTGGGGGCGGTCATCTGGCACAAGGAGGTGATGCCGGTCGATACGCATGTCTTCCGCGTCTCGGCGCGCATAGGGCTCACGCGCGGGGCCCGCACGCCCCTGCAGACCGAACTGCAGCTCGAGAAGAACATCCCGCACCACCTGCTCCCCGTGGCGCACCACTGGCTTATCCTGCACGGGCGCTACGTCTGCACGGCACGCGCACCCCATTGCGACACATGCGGCATATCGGCGTGGTGCCGCCACCATGCCGAGGCCACAAAAAAGGCCGCCGACACGAATGCCGACAAAGACAAGAGTACCGACAAGAGTACCGACAAGAATACCCCAAAAAGCCGCGTCCGGGGCGCGAAACAAAAAAAATCCGTCGAGGCCGCAGCGCCGAAACAATAAAAACATATATCTTTGGGCGAACCCGTCCTGCAAGGCGGGCCGAAAAACAACCCCTAAAAACAAGATTTCAACGATTATGAAGACAACAGCATCGAAACTTACGGCAATGCTGCGCCGTACGGCCGCCGCACTTGCGCTGACGGCGACGGCGGCAGCCGCACTCGTGCTTCCGACCTCGTGCAAGGAGGACAAGAAGACCGACCAAGAGAAGAAGTATGTCGAGGGCGTCATAGTCCCCGCCAACAACGTATCCGACTGTTCGATGTCGGAGGCCAACATCACCGTCACCTTCGAGACGGCGGATGCCTACACGCTCGAGGCCGACAAAACGGATATGATCACCATAGCCGCCGGACAGGAGAAGGGCGACGCGGCGGGCAAGCACTCGGTGCGCGTGACCATCTCGCGCAACGACACCTCTGAGGAGCGCACGGGACAGATATTCATCACGGTCAAGGGCTACAACCGCACGGTGCTCTATCAGTTCGTGCAGTCGGCGGGCGCGGAGGATGCCGTGGTGACGTGGATCGACCAGCGTCTGTCGAGGGAGTACTACTGGCTTGACGAGTACAACGAGAAACGCTCGTCGTTCGACTTCTCGCTCACCTACGACAAGTTCCTCTCGTCGTCGCTTCTGCAGCTGACGACCAACGAGATGGACGGCGGCCGCAAGAGCGACGGCTCGCGCTACATCTACTCCTACATCATACGTACGGGCGCTGCGGGCACATCGTCCGCGACGCGTACGGCACCCAAGGTGACGGGTCTGGGACTCTACCTGACCAATACCGTCTGGTCGCTCGACGCCCAGCGTGTAGGTTTTGCCGTCGAGCACGTCTACCCGGGCTCTCCGGCCGAGGCGGCAGGCATACAGCGCGGCGACATCATCTCGCAGGTAAACGGCACCGACATCACCAGCAGCAACATGCAGCAGTTGTGGTCGAACCTCAACTACAACGCCTACACTCAGGTGTCGCTGCACAAGATCAACTGGTGGGCCACCGACCTCGAGGACGAGAACTCGCAGATGGACGTCACGCTCACGGCCGCAGCCTACAACGAGAATCCCGTGGCCTATCACGGTGTGCTTGAGATGCCCGAGAGCATAGCCGACAAGCCCAACAAGATCGGATACCTCTCATACCTGAGCTTCGACGCCGACTACGACGCCGACCTCGAAACGGCCATGGCCGACCTGAAGGCCGCAGGCGTCACGGACCTGATCCTCGACCTGCGCGACAACGGCGGCGGCTCGGTAAATTCGAGCATCAAGCTTGCGAGCATGATCCTCGACGCATCATACGCGGGTAAGGTCTACGCCGAGCTGCGCCGCAACCCCGCCAACCCCTACGGCGATGACACCTGCCTGCTGACCGAGCAGACGACCAATCTGGGCATCAGGCACCTCTACATCATCGCCACGGGCAATACGGCCTCGGCCAGCGAGCTGGTAATATCGGGACTTCGCGGCCTTGACGTTCCGGTCACGATTGTCGGTGCGCGCACCGAGGGCAAGAACTGCGGTATGGATGTCATGGTCCGCACCATCGACCGCTACGACTACGAGTTCGCGCCCATCACCTTCCTCAACTACAACGCCAAGGGCTTCAACGAATTCTCGGACGGCTTCGAACCCGATGTCGACATTGCCACCTACTTTAAGGACGACGCCAACCAGAGCCACGTCAACAACGCCAGCATGTTCCCGATGCCTCTGGCACCGTGGGGCATGGCCTCTTACGACATAGCCCTTATGGAGACGATGATGCGCATCACTGGCGGCACCTTCAAGACCGAGACAGCCGAACCGGCGCCTGCGGCCGTCACGCGCGGTCTGGCACCCTCACGCATCACCCTGCAGCAACCCGAGCGTCCGGGCATGACCCTCACGGAGCAGGAGCGCGAGCAGATCCGCCAAGCGTCAGCACGATAACCCAAACACGACGATATGATACAACGCAGCACAATCGCCGCCACAGCCCTATGCTTGGCGGCGATCGTCGTTACGGCGCCCGCCGCAGCGACGACAGAAAAACAAGCGGCGGCGACCGAACAACAAGGGACGGCGACCGCCGAGAAACAAGGGACGGCGGTTCTATCTTGGAAAAACGGCCCGGCAACGGAACATGATACCCCGTCGGCGGGCTACCGCATCACACACGGGCCCTACCTTCAGGCCCTGACATACGATGGCGTGACGGTAGCCTTCACCACCTCGGAGCGGGGGTTCTCGCGTGTGGAGGTACGTCGGAGCGACGACCCGAGCGCCGTACGCACGTGCGTCACGGTCAACGACGGCCTTGTCGAGGCTTGGAACATGATGAACGCCATACGTATCGACTCGCTCGATGCCGCCACCGGGTATGAGTACCGCATCGTCTCGACGCGTATAGATAAGTTCGACCCCTACGACGTGCGTTACGGCGAGAGCGTCACCACGCCGTGGTACGCCTTCCGCACGCCCGACCCCGCGGCGCGGAGCTTCACCTTCGTTGCCATGAACGACATACACGACACGCCGCAGAAGTGCCGCCGCCTGCTCGAGACACAACCTCTCGACGAGGCGCAGATGGTCTTCTACGTGGGCGACATGATGAACTACTTCGAGCGTGAGGACCAACCCTACGATAGCTTCATCGACGTCTCTACGGATCTCTTCGCGCGGCACAAGCCCTTTGCCGTCGTGCGGGGCAACCACGAGACGCGCGGACGTCTGGCCCGCACCTACAGCCGATACATACACAACACGCCCGAGGGCCACTACTACGGCTTCTACACATTCGGCGACACGGCTGTGGTGATGCTCGACTGCGGCGAGGACAAGCCCGACAGCCACGAGGTCTATGCCGGCCTTGCGGCCTTCGACGCCTACCGTCTGGAGCAGGCGGCATGGCTGCGCGAGGTTCTGCGCAGCCGCGAGTTCCGGCGTGCGCGCCACCGCATCGTGCTGCTGCACATACCCCCCGTCGACGAGCGTATGGCCCCTCAGGACGAGGCCCTCGTGGGGGAGATGCTGCAATGGCACGGCAACGTGCATTGGGGCGAGATCCTGCTGCCGCTGCTCGCCGGCACGCGTATCGACCTTATGGTCACGGCACACCAGCACTCGTTCCACCTTCTGGAGCCTCTGCGGGGCGTGCACGACTTCCCGATCATCATCAACGACAACCGCAGCGCCCTGACCGTACGCTGCGACGGCGAGGGCATACGTGTGCGCGCCACCGACATGGACGGCACGGTCAAGCTCGACACACTCTTCGAGTAGCCTCCGCCACGCCGCCAAACAGCCGCGCCGCCAAACAACAGAAAACGATACGGGCCGACACCTCGGATGGGTGCCGGCCCGCGCCGTATATGGGGTGTAAGGGTCAACGGTCGCCGAAACGGAAGACGTAGGGCATATAGGCATATATACCCTTTCGGCCGATCATGCTCTCGATGCGGCGGTACTCGCCGTAGAGGTCGCCCAGCTCGTTGCGGGCGGTGATCTGCTCGCGCACCTTGATGTTGAGGGTGCTGAGCATGGCCATCAGACCTGTCATCTCGTCCGTAAGCTCGACGATCTGGTAGTTGTCTCCGAGACCGGCCTTGTCCACGGCCACGGCCAGTGCGGCCTTGAGTCCGCCGCACGTATCGACAAGTCCTATCTGCTGGGCCTCGCCGCCCGACCATACGCGGCCGCCCGCCAGATCGAGCACCTTATCTATTGGGAGGTTGCGGCCCTCGGCCACGAGTGCCGTGAAGCGCGCATAGACACGGTCCACGCCGCGCATGATGGCCGCATACTCGGCGTCGTTCAGGGGCTCCATGCCCGAGCCCACATCGGAATAACGGTTCGTGGTGACGGCGTCGTACGTAATGCCGAGCTTGTCCTTGAGCGCCTTGCCGAAGGCGGGCAGCTGGCCGTATACTCCGATCGAACCCGTGAGGGTCGTGCGGTCGGCGACGATGGCGTCGGCCGGGGCCGAGATGTAGTATCCACCGCTGGCGGCCGTCTGTCCCATCGATATGATCACGGGCTTCTTGTCGCGCAGGAGCTCCATCTGGCGCCATATTATGTCGGCGGCGAGGGCGCTGCCGCCGGGCGAGTTCACACGTACCACAACGGCGGCAATGTCATCGTCGTCGATGGCGCGCTGCAGCGTCTGCGAGAAGTCCGTGGCGTAGATGTTGTCGTCGGGGCCGCTGCCGTCCATAACCATGCCGTCGGCATATACTATGGCCACCTTGGGCGCCGTGATGTTCGACACGTCGGGCATGATGTTGGCGGCGTAGTCACCCAGCGATATGAACTCGGGATCGGAGATGCCGTAGTCGGCCTCCATCGTCTCCATCACCTCGTCGACATACATCGTCCCGTCGACGAAGTTGTGCTCCTCGGCCTCCTGCGGCAGCATCACCTCCAGATTGTCGGCCAGACGGTTCAGCTCCGCCTCGTCTATTCCGCGTGCCGCCGAGACGGCCTCCGTCAACACACCCCACAGATTGTCGGCCAGCACCTGCGTCTGCTCGCGGTTCTCGGGCGACATGTCGGTGCGGATGAAGGGCTCGACGGCGCTCTTGTACTTGCAGGCCGTGGGTCGCAGGATCGTCATCTCGACCCCCAGCTTGTCGATCAGGCCCTTGAAGAAGAGTGTGCTCATCGAGAGGCCCGCCCACTCGAAGCTGCCTTCGGGCTCGATGTAGATGCGGTCGGCGGCCGTCGCCAGATAGTATCCCCACTGCGTGTAGATCGAGTTGTAGGCCACGACGAACTTGCCGCTCGCGGCCTTGAAGTCGAGGATCGCCTGCCGCAGCTCCTCGATGGCAGCGATCTCGGCCGTGCCCATACCCGAGAGGTTGATATATATGCCGCTTATGCGGTCGTCGGCCGCGGCGGCCTCGATGGCACGCAGCGCATCATAGAGTGTGAGCTGCCCGCCCATGCTCATGGTCGCGAAGTTGAACTGCGACATGGGGTTGCGCGAGGGGGCATCCACAAGGTTCTCACGCAGGTCTATGCGCAGCACGGCCTTCTCGGGCACGGCCACCACCTCCGCCTGCATGAGGCTCGAAAGGCTCGAAAAGAGCCCCAGCCAGAACAGTCCCGACAGCACGCTGCCCGCAACTACGGCCAGCAGCGAGGCAAGGAAGACCTTGCCGAACGAGAGATGTCTCTCCTTTTTTCTGATCTCTTCCATACGGTTATGTTGTTTATTACGTTAATCCTTGGACGGATGATATGTTGCAAAGATAGTGAAAGCCGAGAGCAGAGACAAATCGAAAACGTAGTTTTTCTCCACAGCTCGGCACCCGATTTTACGCAACTTTCAGTATATTTGCGCCCGAGGCGCAATCGGCCCGCAACGAGAGGGATAAAAAAACAGTTGAAGCCAATGCCGCATGGGAAATACGGAACAGAAGGTGCGGAAGTGAGAAAGTGAGGCGAAAGAGGGACAGAGAGGAAGAGAGGAAAAGTGAGAGCGGGCGAGGCGGCGCGAGAAAATATTATAGGAGAGACAAAGCATAAAACCGCAAAAAAATAAAATTCAAGGCATGAAAAAACTGTTATTGACATTGGCGCTCATAGGGACGGTATGTGCCGTGCGCGCCGATGAGGGTATGTGGCTTCTGCCCTACCTTCAGAAGATGAACATCAAGGATATGCGGGCCGAGGGCTGCCGTCTCACGGCCGAGGATATCTACTCGGTGAACAACTCCTCGCTCAAGGATGCCGTCATCGTCTTCGGCGGCGGCTGCACGGGCGAGATCGTCTCGGACAAGGGACTTATCTTCACCAACCACCACTGCGGCTACGGCTCGATACAGCAGCTCTCGTCGGTGGAGAACGACTATCTGAAATATGGTTTCTGGGCCTCGTCATACGACGAGGAGCTTCCCGTACCGGGTCTTACGGTGCGTTTCGTGCGCAGCATCGAGGATGTGACGGCGCAGATTCTGGGCAACGTACCCTCGATCTCGGGCGAGCAGGAGCGCGCCAAGATCGTTGCCGAGAACATCGCGGCCCTGAAGAAGGAGCTTGAGGCCGAGAACGAGGGCATGAGCATACAGATCCTGCCCTTCTTCGGCGGCAACCAGTATTTCGCCTTTGTGATGGAGGTCTTCCGCGACATACGTCTTGTGGGCACGCCCCCCTCGTCGATAGGCAAGTTCGGCGGCGACACCGACAACTGGATGTGGCCCCGCCACACGGGCGACTTCTCGGTATTCCGCGTCTATGCCGACAAGGACAACCGTCCCGCCGACTACTCGAAGGACAACCGCCCCTACGAGGCTCCGCGCCATCTGGAGATCTCGCTCGACGGCGTGCGCGAGGGTGACTTCGCCATGGTCATGGGCTTCCCGGGCTCGACCGAGCGTTACATGACCTCGTACGAGATCGACCAGACGCTCGAGGTGGACAACCCGCAGCGTATCTATATCCGCGGCCTGCGTCAGGATATCATGCGCCGCTATATGGATGCCAGCGACGAGGTGCGTATCAAGTACGCCTCGAAATATGCCGGCTCGTCGAACTACTGGAAGAACTCGATCGGCATGTCGCGCGGACTGGAGCGTCTGAACGTCAAGGCCAAGAAGCAGGCCGAGGAGGAGGCGTTCCAGAGCTGGGCCGAGAAGAACACCCTGCCCGAGGAGGGATATATCGAGGCGCTGCCCAAGATCCGCGAGGCCGTCACCAATATCACCCCGATCTGGGCATCGATGCAGTATATTCAGGAGGCGTTCCTGAGCTCCGTAGAGCTTATACGCAACGCCGCGCAGACACTCGACAAGGATCGTCTGGAGGCATTCTTCGGGGACTATGACGCGGCGCTCGACCACGAGGTTGCACGCTGCATGTTCCGCATCGCGCGTGAGAACATGCGCCCGGAGGATCTGCCCTCGATCTATGCCGACGTTATAGACAAGCGTTTCGGCGGCGATACCGACGCCTATGTCGACTGGCTCTACGAGACGTCGGCCTACACGTCGCTCGACAAGGCCCTGACTCTCACCGACGAGACGCGCAAGCAGGATCCGGCCTACGAGCTGGCCAAATCGGTCATCGAGCGCAACAACGCCCTGTCACAGGCGCGCCGCGAGTGGACGACGCTCTACAACGAGGGTCACCGTCTCTACATTGCGGGCCTGATGCGCATGCAGCCCGACAAGGCGTGGTATCCCGATGCCAACTTCACCATACGTCTGACCTACGGACAGGTTCTGCCCTACGATCCGGCCGATGCCGTAACGTATAAATACTACACTACGCTCGACGGCGTCATCGCCAAGGAGGATCCCGAGAACCCGACGGAGTTCACCGTGGAGGACAAGCTCAAGGAGCTCTACCGCACGCGCGACTACGGCCGCTATGCCGATGCCGACGGACATATCCACACCTGCTTCCTTGCCAACCTCGACATCACGGGCGGCAACTCGGGCTCACCCGTACTGGACGGCCGCGGCCGCCTCATAGGCCTCGCCTTCGACGGCAACTGGGAGGCCATGTCGGGAGACATAGCCTTCGAGCCGGAGCTGCAGCGCTGCATCGCCGTCGACATACGCTACGTGTTGTTCATCATCGACAAGTATGCCGGCTGCAGCCACATAATCGACGAGCTGGACATCGTTCAGGGCAAGGCCCCGAAGGCCCGCCGCAAGTAACGACACCGCAACACATAACAAAGGCCGCAGGCAACCCCGCGGCTGACACATAAAAAAGGATTCGCTCCCGCACAGGGGCGAATCCTTTTTCCGTATTATAATCTCACACTACCGCAGCGAGAGCCAGTCGAGCAGAGCCTGCTGCCACGCCTCGCGGTAGCGGAAACCCTCGCTTATGCCCCATCCGTGGCCGCCCGTGGGATATATGTGCATCGATGCCTCGATGCCCTCCTTCTTCAGGGCGTTGTAGTAACGGGTGCTGCTTATGGGTGGCACGACCGTATCGTAGTCCGAGAGCAGGAGTATGGCGGGGGGCGTTGTCGAGGTCACGCGCGTCTCGAGCGAGTATTCTGCGCGCTCGGCCTCCGAAGCATCGGCCCCGAGCAGATTGTCGAACGAGCCCTTGTGGCAGAGCCACGCCTCACCCGTGATGACGGGATAGAACAACACCGAAAATGCGGGCTTGTCAGCGTCGTCGGCAAAGTTCGAAGTGTAGGCAGCGAGGTGACCTCCGGCCGAGAATCCCATAATGCCGACACGCGCGGGGTCGATCTTCAGCTCGGACGACATGCGGCGCATCGTGCGCAGCGCCTCGACGGCATCCTCAAGTGGCACTTCGCGGTGTCCGTTGGGCATGCGGTACTTCAGCACGCCGCACGTTATTCCCTTCGATGCGAGCCAGCGGGCCATGTCGACACCCTCGTAACCCATACATACGACGGCATAGCCGCCGCCCGGGCATATAACCATGGCCTGCCCCGTAGCTACGGCGGGGTCGGCCTCGAAGATGTAGAGCACGGCCTCGCTCGTGCCGCCTATAATCATGGGGCTCTGCTCGACCTCGGCCGTGGTTATGCCGTTTGAGTGTGGCGCCGAGGCGTTGTCCCAGATCTTCACCGTACGGTTCTGGCCGTACTCCTGTGCCGCCAGCGGCATGGCCGCCAACGCCAGAATTGCAATAAGTATTTTCTTCATGACTTGGATGGATTTAAGGTTCAGATTTTCGGGTTTTTCGGGTTTTTCGGGTTTTTCGGGTTGCGGTAAATAACGTAATCAAGGTTGTATGCTGCCCGCACGGGCCGCACACCTCACAAATTTACGAAAAAATATCACTTCACGGCGGCCGCGGCGGCAAAATCAACCCTTCGGGGGATTGTACATTTGGCCGAAAATTCGTTTCTTTGTAGAGAAGAAGGAGATATTTGCAAACAATACGGACAAAAACCCACAAAAAATGAAACGACTCATCACATTGGCCATCATGGCTGCGGCCGCATTTGCCGTGGCATGCGGCTCGGGCGGAACCACCGCAAACAGCAACGGCGCGGGCGACGCGGCGGCGGTAATCAAGGTAGAGACGCTGCTCGACGCTGCGGCCGACCTTACGGGCAAGCAGGTTACCGTCGAGGGCACCTGCACACACATCTGCCAGCACGGGGGCAGGAAGATCTTCCTCAAGGGCTCCGACCAGACGAAGAGCATACGCATCGAGGCAAGCGACAAGATCGGGGTCTTCGACGCCGAGTGTGTCGATAAGGTCGTGCGCGTGACGGGCCGCCTTGTGGAGGACCGCATCGACGAGAACTACCTCGACAACTGGGAGCGGAGTATGGCCGACGACACGGACGAGGAGTCCGGCACCTCGGGCGAGGGCGGCTGCGACACCGAAAAGCAGGCGCGGGGCGAGTCGCTCACGGCATCCACGGCCCAGCGCATAGCCGACTTCCGCGCACGCATCGCGCAGCGCAAGCAGAGCGAGGGAAAGGATTACCTCTCGTTCTACCACGTCGCGGCCGAGAGCTACGAGATATTGAAATAGGAGTGTCGGCGGATGGCAACACAATAGCCCGATACCATACAAGGCATCCGAAAAAATACGCCGCCACAACACTTTTTACACACGGCAGGGGTTGAAATTGAAAATTTTTAGTTACTTTTACGACTGTGGGGTTGTATGCGGAGATATATCCCGAGACACGGGCATGGCCGCACACCCGAAGAGGAGCGAATACTGCTAACCAAAAACCTTATATCTTATGAGATTCACACCCAAAACCATTGTTGCGGCGACGGCCGTGGCCGCGACGCTGCTGGCCGCCTCGTGCGGCGGCAGCACCACCCCCGTCGAGACCTTCGCCGAGGCCGAGGACCCCGTAGCCGCCGACTCGACGGCGTGGGAGGGCGTCCGCAAGGGCCTCAACGCCATGTGGGGCAGCACCGACTGCCTCTACAGCCGTTCGGTACCCCCCGCCTCGCAGGATGCCCCGAAGAGCATACGTCTGACGGCGTGGCGCGGTGAGCGCGTATCGGCACAGGCAGTTCTGTGGAGCGCCTCGGGCGCCCAAAGCGTCGTGTGCGCGACCGACGACTTCACCTCCGACGGTGCAACCCTCCCCGCCGGGATTGCCACGGCGCGATTCGTACGCTACACCATCGCCGACAAGAGCGACCCCAAGTGTATATGCCCCCGCCCGCAGAACCACCCGGCCGTACTGCAGCCCGACATGCTCGACTCGCTCGACCGCTTCGACATGGCGGCGCGCACGACGCGTCCGGTATGGATCACTGTCAACGTTCCGGCCGACGCCCCTGCCGGCATCTACCGCTCGCAGATAACCGTCACGCGCGGTGACGGCTGCGGCAAGATACGCCTGCCCTTCGAGCTGGAGGTGCAGGATCGCCTGCTTCCGCCCCCGACGGAGTGGCGCTACCACCTCGACCTGTGGCAGCACCCTGCGGCCGTAGCCCGCGCCGAGGGTGTGGAGCTCTGGAGCGACGCCCACTTCGAGGCGCTGCGCCGCACGATGAAGATTCTGGCCGACGCCGGACAGAAGGTCATCACCGCAACCCTCAACAAGGACCCGTGGAACCACCAGTGCTACGACGCCTATGACGACATGATCCGCTGGACGCTTGCCGCCGACGGCACATGGCACTACGACTACACGATCTTCGACCGCTGGGTCGAGCTGATGCTCTCGCTCGGCATCGACGGCATGATCAACTGCTACTCGATGGTGCCGTGGAACAACGAACTCGTATATAACGACGAGGCATCGGGTTCGCCCGTAACCGTCAAGGCGGAGCCGGGCACACCCGAATTCGAACGTATGTGGACACCCTTCCTCAAGGACTTCAAGCAGCACCTCGCCGCCAAGGGATGGCTCGAGAAGACCAATATCGCCATGGACGAGCGTTCGCCCGAGGCTATGGATGCCGCGGTGAAGGTGCTTGAGAAGTGCGCCCCCGAGATGGGATTCGCGCTGGCCGACAACCACTCGTCGTACAAGCGCTATACGATGATGCGCGACGTCTGCGTCAACATCAACCAGAAGTTCGACCGTGCGGATCTCGAAGCCCGCCGCGCCGAGGGTTACAGCACCACCTTCTACGTATGCTGCGGCCCCCACTTCCCCAACACCTTCACCTACTCGAACCCGTGGGAGTCGGAGCTTCTGGGGTGGTACGGTCTGGCTGCGGGCTTCGACGGCATGCTCCGCTGGGCCTACAACTCATATCCGAAGGATCCGGCATACGACTCGCGTTTCAGCGTCTTCCCCTCGGGCGATGCCTACTTCGTCTATCCCTACGCCCGCTCGTCGATACGTATGGAGAAGCTCGTAGAGGGTATCCAGAATGTCGAGAAGGTACGCCTTCTGCGTGAGGCCGACCCCGCCAAGGTCAAGGATATAGACGCCATTCTGGCCGAGATGATGACCATGAATATCCTCGACCCGCAGCAGCCGTGGCTCGACATCACCTGCCGCGCCCGCAAGGCTCTGGACGAGGCATCGAGATAAGCTGCAAAATACTGACATGAGGAGGCCGCAGCCCGTTCAATAAATAAATCTGTTTCGATCGGGACAACCCACCTCCACACCATAGCGAAGGGACGTATGCTCAATTTACGCATGCGTCCCTTTTTCCGTATGCCGCCCGACAGCAAACATATCCTCTGCATAGAGTCTCGGTGGCATGATTTTCACTCTCACGGGACAAAAAAAGTTATGGTTGTTTGCGATTTATCGAGTAAATTTGCAAAGTGGCCCGGCATTGGCGCAGAGTCCAAAAACGGCAACTGGCGCAGCATAGTAAAACACCCCAGACGAAAACGGCAACAGCCGTTAAGTGCAAGAAAGGGAAAAGCCGCCGGGAAGGAAAAAATAAAAAGAAAAGAATTCAACAAACCGACAAAACACAACCAATTTATTTTATGGAAGAGAAGATAAGGAATATACTTTCGGGTGTGATCCACCCCGAGACGCAGCAGGATATCGTCTCGTCGGGCATCGTGGAGTCCGTATCGGCCGAGGGGGGCAAGGTGCTGGTGAAGCTCTCCTTTGCCAAGGCGCACGATCCCTTTGCGGCGCGTCTGCGCACGCAGGCACAGCAGATGATCGAGCGGGCGCTGCCCGAACTTAAAGGCAATGTGACCGTTGTGGTGAAGGAGGCGGCACCGCGGCCGCAGCCCCAGCCGCAGCGTGAGAGCACAACGCGACAGGTGCGCCACATCATCGCCGTAGCCTCGGGCAAGGGCGGCGTGGGCAAGTCGACCGTGACGGCCAATCTGGCCATCGCGCTGCGCAACATGGGTTACACGACGGGCATCCTCGATGCCGACATATACGGACCCTCGCAGCCCAAGATGTTCGGTATCGAGGGCTACGTTCCCGACGCCGTGCAGAAGGATGGCAACGACTATATAGTTCCGGCGCAGAGCATGGGCATCGAGCTTATGTCCATCGGTTTCTTCATACGGCCGGAGGATGCGCTGATGTGGCGCGGGGCCATGGCCACCAACGCGCTGCGGCAGCTGCTGCACCAGACGCTGTGGGGCAAGCTCGACTACCTGCTCATAGACATGCCCCCGGGAACGGGCGACATACACCTGACGATAATCTCGGACCTGAAGATGGACGGTGCGGTCATCGTCTCGACGCCGCAGCAGGTAGCCGTGGCGGATGTGGTGCGCGGTGTTCAGATGTTCCGCCACCCGCAGGTGAACGTGCCGGTGCTGGGCATCATCGAGAATATGGCGTGGTTCACGCCCAAGGAGCTGCCCGACAACCGATATTATATCTTCGGCCACGGCGGGGCGAAGCGTTACGCCGCGGAGTGCGATGCGCCGTTTCTGGGCGAGATACCTATCATACAGTCGATTATGGAGGGTTCGGATGATGGCCGCCCCTCGGCGGCAACCGATCCCGATGTTGAGAAGTACTACCGCGAAGTTGCGCAGCACATTGTTGACAACACCCCGAAAAAGTGTTGACAAGGGTGTAGGAAAGATGATGACAACTTTCGAAAACTTTTTCGGCCCGAAAATCTTGTTTCCGGCAAGTTGCTGGAGCAGAGCTACCATAGGCGAAAGCAAATTTTCGGGGCAAAAAATATCAAAAATCTGTCACACGTTTTTCAACCGGAAAGCGGCATCGGATTATGATATCTTTTTGGTGTCGATATGTGGAAAATTATTTAGACAATCGGCCGCTTGTTGTTGAAAACGGACAACGTCCCAACGCAACGACTTGATTTACATCACGGCCGCGCCAGCATCAAAAGGTGAAGTTATCAAACACGGCGGCAGCGGTTGTGGATAACTCCGCGCGGAAAAAGTTTTCGACACTGTCAACAGCTTTTATTATTTA
>ERZ780207.710-NODE-710-length-33599-cov-7.348140_pt1 | contig 33599 bp, 28 predicted proteins | sample MGYA00510977_ERZ780207 | MGnify/ENA primary metagenome ERZ780207 (study PRJEB29588, sample SAMEA2151383) | human gut metagenome | biome: human gut; feature: human-associated habitat; material: faeces | place: Denmark | collected 2008/2010 ...
GGCGGCCCAGCTCCTCGACCGCTTCGGGGTCGTCGAAACGGCCGACGATGTGATCGTCGCAGACGGCTCCGGCCGGCGCATCTGCCGCCGGATCGAGACACACCGTGCGCACCCCGAGCAAGCGGGCCTGTTCCGCGATCATCAGCCCCAACTGGCCTCCGCCGATAATTCCGATCGTCTTCATCGCTACTTGAGTTCGGCTTTCAGGACGTCGGCGGTCTGTTTGGCGCGGAAGGCATCAAGTTTGTCGGCCAGCCCGCGATCCTGCAGCGCGAGGATCGACACGGCGATCAGCGCGGCATTCTTGGCTCCGTTGATCGCGGTGGTGGCCACGGGGACACCGGCCGGCATCTGCACGATCGAGAGCAGAGAGTCCAGTCCGTTCAGTGCGCGCGACTTGACCGGCACGCCGATTACGGGCAGCGAGGTCATGGCAGCCGTCATGCCGGGCAGGTGTGCGGCACCCCCCGCGCCCGCTATGATGACGCCTATGCCGCGCTCACGCGCCGTGGTGGCGTAGTCATACATGAGCTGCGGCGTGCGATGCGCACTGACCACACGTTTTTCGTACTCGATACCCAGTTCGTCGAGCATATCCGCCGCCGCCGACATCACTTCCCAGTCGCTGGTCGACCCCATAATCACTCCAACCTTCATATTATCAGTATAATAATGTTAAAAACGCAGCCGCTGCATAGTATGCAACGGCTACATTTATCCTAAAATGTTCCACTGGTGGTCATTTTGCGTGCAACAACCCGCACCGAAGGCCGCACAACACGACGTTACACATTCGCCATGTGACCTTATCGCCGCCGATATCTGCATTAGTCGACACACTTCGCACCCGAGATTTATCGTCTGCCGCAGGCGGTTGCCCGCATGAATGGCCCACGACGAAAAACAGTTCCCGAGAACGGTATGTCTCCCCTTCGCATTCATGAATGCAAATGTACGCCATTTTTTCGATAAAAGGAACGAAACGTCATACAAAAATATCAACAAATTATCCACTTGACAGCCATCTGCGCCCACATCTCCGGCACTCGGCACCCAAACGGCCCGAAAACGCTAATAATCCACTATTTCTACCGCTACAGCCTGTCACTATTCCACTCTGCGGATCTTTTCCGCTGCGACTAAGGCACAATAAAAAATGGAGAGCTTGTGACTCTCCATTTTGCAATCGTACAGCAGAAAGCGTCTCTCGACTCTCTGACTCTATGGCTGGCAGGCGAAAATCGTCTGCATTTCACTTCTGCTGTCCGCTCAAGCCCTCGCCCGACGGACTTTTCCGCGCATGGGGAGCTATCACACTTCCCGAACGCCGTGGCCGTTTTCAGGCTTTGGGCCTTCACTTGAACAATGCCGCCGGCGCATCCCTGCGGCAGCGGCCCGCGTCTCCGCCTCACGGCGGTGACGGCTCACAAACTATTCATAAAACAAACAAAATAAACTCTCTTACATGTCTCAACGAGTCTTCTTTCGAATATCTCTCGTTTTCACATTGCAAAGATCCAGTTTTGAGCCCGGCCGCGCAATCGCCACTTACAGGGATTCGTACCGATACCGTTCACTATTAGTAATGATTGTCCCATGTAACGAAAAATTAGTATTTTTGCAAAAAATTCGAACGTACGGCCCGACTTTGTCTCATGACACCCGTCAAAGTGCCTGTACGCAGCACAATAGACTGTCATTTCGACTGTCCGCTTGTTCTGCAATGTGGGATGAGGACGGAACCGCACCCAAAATACGACCCGACTCGATGGAAAAGAGACTTTCGACATCCGTTGCAGGCACCCCGCGTGCCATAAACACAAACCCGAAAGGGGCTGCCGCCCGACACAACGCTGTGCTGCGCCGCTTGCGGACACATCTTGCCACGGCAGCCGTCATAACAACCCTTATTTCAACTATCATTGCCACAGACAAAGCCTCGGCGCAGGCCGTCGACCGACCGCGTCCGCAGCAGTGGGAACGGCTCGTGAAGGGAGGTCGTTTCATGGACCGCATCCAGCCCATGCCCGACGGCCGCAAGGCCAAGCACACGTGGGGTACGGCCGAGGTGGCCCAACGCTTTGTCGACAACGGCATAGAGATGCCCGACACGTCATTCTGGGGAGGGAACATCCTTAAGGGCGACGACGGGCTCTATCACATGTACGTATGCGGCTGGCCGGAGGACTCTCCGCAGGGGCACATGTTCTGGCCCAACTCGACGGTGTATCACGCCGTCGCGAAGCGTCTGCACGGCCCCTACACCATACGCCAGACCATAGGCAAGGGACACAACCCCGAAGCATACCGTCTCGACGACGGACGCATCGTCATATATGTCATCGGCGGATACTATATAGCCGACTCCTTCAACGGCCCGTGGCAATACTCGCAGTTCGAGTTCGACCAACGCGACCGCCCCGCGATCGAGGGTCTGAGCAACCTCACATTCGCCCGCCGCGACGACGGCTCGCGTCTGATGGTGTGCCGAGGCGGAGGCGTATGGATCAGCCGCGACGGCCTGAAACCCTACCGTCAGATCACCGAAAAGAGAATATATCCGCCCGTCGACGGAGAGTTTGAAGACCCCGTCGTGTGGCGTGACTCGCTGCAATACCACCTCATCGTGAACGACTGGCTCGGACGCATAGCCTACTATCAGCGTTCAATAGACGGAGTGCATTGGGTCACCGAGCAGGGCGAAGCGTATGTACCCGGAGTTTCAGTACACAAGGACGGTTATATCGAGCAATGGTTCAAGTACGAGCGTCCGAAGGTATATCAGGATGACAAGGGGCGTGTCGAGCAGATAAACTTCGCGGTCATCGACACCATCAAATGGAACGACCTGCCCAACGACCGTCACAGCTCGAAGAATATATGCCTGCCCATGAACAAGGGGCTGCTCATCGAGGTGTTGAACCGCGAGCCGATAGATCAGCATACCAAAACGATCGAGCTGCTCATAAAGGGCGAGAAGGGATTCAAACCGGCACGAGACCTCGATATCGGGTCGCTGAGACTCGGCTCTTACACCGCAGTCAATTTCGGCGGCGGCGCCAAGGCAACAGGAATGAGAAAGCAAGGCAACGACATCGTGGTGACGTTCGACGCCCGCGACAGCGGTATCGACCCGACGGAGTTCGCCCCCAAACTTTTGGGGCGCAACCGCAAGGGAGAGATCATCTTCGGATACGCCTCACTGCCATACGTCGATTACCGCCCGGCCATACTGTCGAGCCTCCGCCCGACGTACAATGCCGAAGAGGGCCGTATCACTACCGACATGGAGAACTTCGGGCTCTCGGCATCGAAAGAGTCGACGCTATCCATCACTACAGCCGACGGACGGCACTTTACGGCTTCGATTCCGCCTATCGAACCATACGGGAAGGCCACCGTCCGTATCGATACCGACACGGCGGTCGATCTTCAGGGATGCGAGGTGACGGTAACGACGGCCGGCAAGGTTGTACACCGCCAGCAATGGTGACGGATGCGACGCACGTCGCCGCTGGCATTGCGGAGTGCGACAAAGACGAAAAAAGATAAATGTAACGAAATATGTTTCTATCAGATTTGAAGACCGACGAGTCGGCCGTAGTCATCCGAGTATTGGGGCACGGCGGATTCCGACGCAGGATTCTCGAGATGGGATTCGTACGCGGTCAGAAGGTGACGGCGATACTCAACGCCCCGCTGCGCGACCCCATCAAATACAGCATCATGGGTTACGAGGTGTCGCTGCGCCGCAGCGAGGCTGCCATGGTCGAGGTCATCACACAGCAGGAGGCGCAGAAGCTCTCGGCCGAGTGGGGCAAACACTCGACATCGGACAACGATTTCGACTATGAGAAGGTCATCGACGCCAAGATCCGCGAGATAAACATTGCGCTGGTCGGGAACCCCAACAGCGGCAAGACATCACTCTTCAACGCCCTGTCGGGACGCCGCGAGCACGTGGGCAACTACAGCGGCGTGACGGTAGACGCCAAGAGCGGATCGTTCAAATACAAGGATTACCACATCAACATCACCGACCTGCCGGGCACATACGCCCTGTCGGCATATACGCCCGAGGAGATCTACGTACGGCGCCATCTGGTGGAGAAGCTCCCCGACGTGGTCATAAACGTTGTGGCGGCGTCGAATCTCGAACGCAACCTCTACCTCACTACCGAACTCATGGATGTAAACCCGCGCGTCGTCATAGCGCTGAACATGTACGACGAGCTGGAGCAGGAGGGGGCGCGGCTCGACTACGACTGTCTGGGCCGCATGATCGGCATACCGATGGTCCCCATCGTGGCGCGTGAGCACAAGGGTCTGGACCATCTGCTCGACGAGGTTATACTTACATTCGAGAATCAGAATCCCAAGGTGCGCCACGTGCATATCAACTACTCGCCCTCGGTCGAGGCCGAGATCTCGGCCCTGTCGAAGATGATGAAACTGCACGCCGACGAGCTTCCCAAATATTTTCCGCCGCGCTACCTCGCCATAAAGATGCTTGAGGACGACAGTGAAATCACCGATATGCTCTCCCACTCGGAGCACTATCCCGACTGGAAGGCACAGGCCGCGCGCGGAGCCGAACGTATCGTCTCGGCACTGAACGAGGATGTCGAGAGCGCAATCACAAACGAGAAATACGGATTCATCGAGGGTGCTCTGGCCGAGACCTTCACCCCTAGCGACAAAGGCCCCAACCGCCGTACGTCGTTCATCGACCGTATCGTCACCAACAAATACGCAGGATTCCCGCTCTTCCTGTTCGTTATATTTCTTATGTTCTGGTGTACATTCACTTTGGGTGCATATCCTCAAGCATGGCTTGAGGCCGGATTCGCATGGCTCGGCCAGAGCGTGGGCAGCATCCTCGGTGACGGGGCGCTGCGTGACCTTATCGTCGACGGCATCATCGGCGGCGTGGGCGCCGTAGCCGTATTCCTGCCAAACATACTTATACTCTACATGTTCATATCACTGATGGAGGACTCGGGATATATGGCCCGCGCGGCCTTCATCATGGACAAGTTGATGCATCTGGTTGGTCTGCACGGGAAATCGTTTATTCCGCTCGTTATGGGCTTTGGCTGCAACGTCCCGGCAATCATGGCTTCACGCACGATCGAGAGCCGCAGCAGCAGACTGATAACCATACTGATAAACCCGTTTATGTCATGCAGCGCACGACTTCCGGTGTTCATACTTCTAACGGGTACATTCTTCCCCGAGCATGCCGGAGCAATGCTCTTTATGATATACATGCTCGGATGTATCGTCGCCGTCATCACGGCCCGTCTGTTGCGCCGTTTCATGTTCGGACCCGACGAGACACCATTCGTCATGGAGCTGCCGCCATACCGCGTCCCGACGCTAAACGCAACGATGCGTCACATGTGGGAGCGCAGCGAGCAGTACCTCAAGAAGATGGGAGGACTGATCCTCGTAGCTACGGTTATCATCTGGTTCCTGAGCTATTATCCGCGTGTCGACAGCGCCACGACTCAGCAGACGCCCGACACGGCCTTATCGACAGCCGTCATCGGACAACCCGCGGCCAACGAGACTTCGACACAATCCGAGCAATCGTATCTCGGACGCATAGGCAAATTCTGCGAGCCGGCCATGCAGCCGCTCGGACTTGACTGGCGCGCCAGCGTCGCCATGCTCTCGGGTGCCGCCGCCAAGGAGATCGTCGTCTCGACTCTCGGCGTTCTCTATGCCGCGGATGACGAGGGAGAGGACACATCGTCACTCTCACAGCGACTTCTCGCCTCGGGCAACTACAGTCGCGCCGCGGCTCTTGCAATGATGGTATTCATATTGCTCTACTTCCCCTGCATAGCCACCGTCGCGGCCATAGCACAGGAGGCCGGAGGATGGAAGTGGGCCGCATTCTCGATAGTCTACAACACCGTCGTGGCATGGATCATAGCATGGATCGCATACCACATAGGCATGCTGATCGGGCTATAATCCGCAATACGGCAAAACGGGGAACGCCGAATGTTCGGCGGCAGCAATACACACAAATAAGCAAGATGAAAAGCTACATCACAGACAATAACAACAAGGCGATACTCTCCGAGCAGATGAAGATCATCGAGCTTATAGATGCCGACTACCGCCTGCTGTCGATCATCATGCGGCTCGACATCACACTCCCGTTCGGCGACATCTCTGTCGAGCAGATGTGCCGCCGATACGACATGTCACCGACGCTGTTCCTGATGATATGCCGCGTATATTCCGACGAGGATTATACACCCGACATCGAGGGGCTCAACATCGGCGACATGCTCCATCTGATACGGTTTCTGCGGGCGTCGCACCGCTACTACCTCGACCACATGATCCCGCGCATAACGCAAGGCATGCAGCGTGTGCTCGGCGCGTGCGAAAGGCGCCAGAGCGACATTCTGCGCCGCTTCTACGAAGACTACGTCGCCGAGGTGGAGGCCCATCTTGCCTACGAGGAGACTACCATATTCCCATATGTCGAAGCTTTGGCTGCGGGCCGTGCCGACGGCACGATGCACATGCGCAGTTTCATGGCCAACCACACCGACATCTGCGACAAGATCGACGACATGAAGAGCGTCGTGATCAAATATCTGCCCGAGAGCTGCCCCACGCAGCAGCGGTGCGAACTGCTGTTCGACATCTTCCGCATGAAGGAGGATCTGGGCAAGCACACGCGCCTCGAGTCGACACTTCTGGCACCCGTCGCAACCAATGCCGAGGAGGCGGCCGAGTCATGAAACGGTATCGTCTTGCCATAATCGAACAGTCGGCCGTAATCACCGAAGGGCTGCGTGCGCTGCTGCGCGACGACAATGATTTCGAAGTTGTCTTCAGCGACGCAGAGCTGCGCAAGCTTGCCGAACGCTTCGGGATCGTGGAACCCGACATTGTGATCATAAATCCACAAATTGCAGGCGCTCTGCAGCAAAACATACGGTCGGCATATCCCGAGATGCAGCATACGGCAATAGCGGCGATAGCCACAACCGTATGTGACGATGAGCTGATGCGTCAGTTCGACGCCATAATCAACATATTCGACTCGCAGATGCAGATCGTGCGCAAGCTGCACGCCGCCATTGAACAGAATCAGACCAACCCCTACTCCGACAGCCACGACCTGTCGGAGCGTGAGCGCGACGTATTGATACTTGTAGCCAAAGGGCTCTCGAACAAGGAGATTGCCGACCGGTTGAACATATCGATACACACGGTCATGTCCCACCGCAAGAACATAACCCACAAGACGGGCATAAAGTCCGTGGCGGGACTTACGGTCTACGCGCTGCTGAACAATCTCGTCGACCAGAACGACATGACACTCTGACGTGACGGTCGGATATCGCGCCTCGCAAGTTTGCAACTCTGTTGCAAACGGCATGCGCTATATTTGCACTCGAAAGAACAGAAGCGCCGACACCGCAAGGCCGCACGCGCACGATATCATGGCACACATTCACAATTCGACACCAGCACACCACCATCACCACGTCGACCCGACGCACGTGACGCGAGCATTGCTTTGGGGCATCGCGCTAAACCTCATATTCGTCGCCATAGAGCTCGGAGCGGGACTGTGGCAGAAATCCATGGGTCTCATCTCCGACGCCGGACACAACCTGAGCGACGTAGTGTCGCTGTTGCTGGCATTGCTGGCCGTGAAGCTCTCGCAAGCGGCCATGAATGACAAATATACATACGGATACCGCAAGAGCACGATTCTCGTGTCGCTCATAAACGCCTGCATACTCATAGCCGCCATAGGGGCTATCGTCTGGGAGAGCATCCAGCGTCTGCTCCACCCGCAGCCCGTCGACGGCGGCGTCGTGGCGTGGGTCGCAGGCATCGGGATCATAGTCAACGCCTTCACCGCATGGCTCTTCATGAAGGACAGCAAGGAGGATCTCAACATAAAGGGCGCATATCTGCACATGGTTGCCGATACGCTCGTGTCGGTAGGCGTACTGATATCGGGCGTAATAATATCCCGTACGGGATGGTATGTCATAGACCCGCTTATAGCCATTACGGTTGCTGCCGTTATATTTGTCTCGACATGGGGGCTGCTGCGCGCAAGCGTGCGCCTGACTCTCGACGGCGTACCCGATGACATAGATATCGGACAGGTGCGAAAGGCCATCACCACGGTTGACGGTGTCAAGGCCATGCATCACCTGCACGTGTGGGCGCTCAGCACAACGGAGAATGCCGTAACCGTACACGTCGTCATCAGCGCCCAAGCCGACGCGGCACGCGTCAAGTACGGCATAAAACACGCCCTGTCGGAGGTAGGCATCGACCACACCACCATCGAGATCGAGACCGAGGGTGAGACTTGCTGCGACGATCTATGCCACAGAGAAGCTGCAGGACATTAATAAAATGTGCATACATACACCGCCTGTCGGTAAAACCCGAGGCTGTGAAGATATCTCCGTGGATATCTCCATAGAGACGCCTCCGAAGTGCGCGGAGTGGAAATTCCGACGTGAAGTTTCGCTTTATTAAAAAAAATAGTTATATTTGCGAAACGATAAAGCATTGCACATGACCGAACACCTCGAAAATATCTCGTCTTTCATATTCGGTATGCGCCGCATGTCACGGCGTTCAATGCGAATGTGCCGTTAGGCACTCTATCCCGTACGGGCGGCTACGCACCGCCGCATGTCGGTGACATGCAACAAATCAACAAAACATATTTTTCACGTCAAATTTCATATCGATATATTATGTCCGATAACAAACTTCGTTTCGAGACCCTCCAGATACACGGAGGCTATCATGTCGACCAGACCGGTTCGCGCGGCATAGCCATCTACCCCACGGCCGCATATCACTTCAAGAGCTGCGACCACGCGGCACGCCTTTTCGAGCTGAGCGAGGGCGGCAATATCTACACCCGACTCCAGAACCCCACAACCTCGGCATACGAGGAGCGTGTGGCGGCACTATACGGTGCCGTCGGGGCACTCGGCGTATCGTCGGGAATGTCGGCCATACTCATCACCGTGACGGCTCTGGCCGAGGAGGGTGACAACATCGTCGCCTCGCCTTTCCTCTACGGCGGCACCTACAACCAGTTCCGCATATCGCTGCGCAAGCTGGGCATCGACTGCCGCATCGCCCCAAACGAGTCTCCCGAAGCGTTCGAAGCCCTGATAGACGACCGCACCAAAATGATATATGCCGAGAGCATGGGCAACCCCACGTGTGACGTGCCCGACCTTGAAGCTCTCGGCACTCTGGCCAAACGCCGTGACGTGCCTTTGGTCATCGACAACACATTCGGGGCCGCAGGCTTCCTCTGCAACCCCTTCGACTGGGGCGCCAACATAGTCGTCGACTCGGCCACCAAGTGGATCAACGGCCACGGCACCGCCATGGGCGGCATCATCGTCGACGGCGGCAACTACAACTGGGGCAACGGCAAGTTCCCCCAGATAGACGGTCCCTCGGAAGGGTATCACGGCCTGAACATGTACAAGACCTTCGGTAATGCGGCCTTTATCGTCAAGTGCCGTGTGGACGGTCTGCGCGACTTCGGCTGCTGCCCCTCGCCATTCGACGCCTACCTCATGCTCATAGGTCTGGAGACCCTCTCGCTGCGTGTGAAACATCAGGTCGAGTCGGCCCGCAAACTGGCCGAATACTGCAGCCGCCACCCGCAGGTCGAGCGCGTAAGCTACATCGGATTCGAGTCGCACCCGAGCTACGCCAACGCACGGAAATACTACCGTTACGGAGCGTCGAGCATCTTCACCATCGAACTCAAGGGTTCGCTCGACTCGACCGTACGTTTTGTCGAGGCGCTCAAGCTGGCAGCCAACATGACCATGATCGGCGATTCGATCACGGTAGTGACACACCCCGCATCGACAACACACAAACAGCTGAGCGAGGCCGACCTAAAGGCTGCAGGCATCACCCCGACGCTGCTGCGCATATCGCTCGGACTGGAGAATGTCGACGACATAATCGACGATTTCGAACAGGCATTCGCTAAGGCTCGATAGCCATGACGCGTTATTATACATACGACCGCCCATTCACGCTCGAGAGCGGAGAGACGCTGCCGTCGGTGACCATTGCATACGACACCTACGGAGAGATGAACTCTACGCGCAGCAATGTGATATGGGTATGCCACGCCCTGACGGCCAACTCCGACGTTGCCGACTGGTGGCCGCATACGGTCGAGCGCGGCAAGTTCCTTGATCCCGACCGTTACTTTACCGTCTGCGCCAACTTTCTCGGCTCGCACTACGGCACTACGGGCCCGCTGAGCATAAATCCGGCTACGGGCGAACCGTGGTACGGCGATTTCCCGAAGATAACCGTACGCGACATGGTACGCTGCCACATGCTGCTGGCCGAGCACCTCGGCATAGAACACGTCGAGTTGCTCATCGGCAGCTCTATCGGCGGCTTCCAATGTCTCGAGTGGTGCGTCATGCAGCCCGACTTTGCCCGCCGTGCCGCCTTCATAGCCACCACGCCGCGAACCAAACCGTGGGCCTCGGCCTTCAACGAGTCGCAGCGCATGGCCATCGAGTGCGACCCGACATTCGGACAGAGGTCGCCGGAAGCGGGACTTGACGGCATGGCCGTAGCACGCAGCATAGCCCTCATAAGCTACCGCGGCGGCAAGGCCTATGACAAGACTCAGGAGGATGCCAACCCGGACGAGGCGTCGTTCGACCGCCGCGTGCTCTCTTATCAGCGATATCAGGGCGAAAAGCTCCGCCGCAGATTCAACGCCTACTCCTACTACCGTCTCTCGCAGGCGGTCGACTCACACAATCTGGGACGCGGACGCGGCCATACGGAGGATGTGCTGAAGGGCATACGCGCCAGCTCGCTCGTAGTGGCCATCAGCTCCGACATACTCTTCCCGCCGTCGGACCACGATATTCTCGTGCAGAACATACCCGATGTCGAGTACCACATAATAGACTCGGACTTCGGGCACGACGGATTTCTGGTCGAGCACCAGAAGCTCAACGACATCATAACGAAATTCATGAACCGCAAATAGGAAAACAGACTACACCATGAACGGTAAAAAACTCAACATCGGACTCTTCGGTTTCGGAACCGTGGGCCGCGGTCTCTATGACGTTTTGCAGCGCATAGGCACCAAAAACGTCGAGATAAAACGCATCTGCGTACGCGACATCAGCAAGCCTCGCGCCGTCGAGGCCGACTTCACGGACAAGGCCGACGACATATTCAACGACCCGGATATAAACTTCATCGTCGAACTCATCGACGATGCCGAGGCCGCCTACACCATCGTCAAGCGCGCCCTGCAATCGCGTCTGCCAGTCGTCTCGGGGAACAAGAAGATGCTCGCATACCATATCGAGGAACTCATAGCGCTGCAGTCGCAGTATAACGTGGCGCTGTTATACGACGCCTCGGCCTGCGGCAGCATCCCCGTCATACGCAACCTCGAGGAGTATTACGACAACGACCTGCTCACCTCGGTGAAGGGTATCCTGAACGGTTCGTCGAACTTCATCCTCTCGAAGATCTTCAACGAGAAGATGTCCTATGCCGATGCCCTCAAGCTGGCGCAGGATCTCGGCTTTGCCGAGAGTAACCCCACACTCGACATAGACGGCTGGGACTCGCTTTTCAAGCTAATCATCATCACCGTACACGCCTTCGGACTATACGTTGCACCCGAGAAGATCTTCACATACGGCATCTCGAACATGAACGACGACGACATACGCTTCGCCAACGAGAAGGAGCGACGTTTCAAGCTGGTGGCCCACGTCGAGAAGATCGCCGGCAACCGCCTCATCATGTGCGTAATGCCGCAGCTCATCTCGCGCAACAAATACATATACAGTGTCGAGGACGAGTTCAACGGCGTGGTTATCAAGGGTCTCTTCTACGACAAGCAGTTCATGTTCGGCCGCGGCGCCGGCGGCTACCCCACAGGTTCGGCCGTGCTGAGCGACATCACCGCATGCCTCTACGACTACAAGTACGAATACAAGAAACGCAACGACTCGCAGCTGCCGGAGTTCACAAACGACCACTACTTCCGTGTCTACTACCGATATGCGAACGATAGTGATCTGGCCCTCATCCCGTTCGAATCGATAAGCGAAAAATATTCGTCAGATAGTTACAAATATGTTGTGGGACGTGCATCGCTCGATGCCCTGCATGACGTGCAGGAGCAGTTGCGCCGCCGCAATGTCTTCATCGCGGCGTACCCCAACGACTGACGCACATATTCGGAACTGCATACTGCGGCGGCGGGACATGACATGTCCTGCCGCCTTTATTTCATTCGGCCCGCATGACGGACATCATATTCGGCATAAGGTAACAAAAAACCTCCCGACGACGCGACTCGTCGGGAGGTTTCATAATCTCGGATCAGCTATCAGAATGTAACCCTATTCAGGCTCTTGTCAACCAGCACACCGTTTCGTGCCTTCAGATCGAACTGCACGTCACCCTTGGCCTTGAGGCGGATTACGAACAATTCGACATCGCCCTCGACAGCTGGCTTGTCGCCCACGTTCACGAAGGTGGGATACAGGACCTTCTCTCCGTCCGTATGCAGACGGTCGTTTGTAAGGTTCTCCATGCCCTTAACCGCTACGGCCTCGATACCCACGAAGTCGTACGACTGCTGGTCGTAAGGCAGAGCGAAGCTCAACGCATTGACCGCCTTCATGCCACGGCCGCTCACGTGGATCTCGACCTCGTCTCCGGCCTTGAAACTCCTGCCGTTGGCCGAAAGTATAACCTCTCCCGCGACATGCTCCTCGTCCGGAGGCTGCACACCGCCTTCGAGCTGCGTCGCCGCAACCGATATGTCGTAGGCGTCAATCAGATTATTGCCGTCGATATCGCCGCGGCTTATGTAACCCTCGAAGTCCGAATCACCCAGACGCAGGCCCGTATAGTTCATATACGACGTAAGGTCGTTGCCATCCACCTTGCCGTCGTTGTTCACATCTCCCTGAATATAGCTCTCCGATCCCGGAACACGGAACACATATATCTCACGGCCCGAGCCGTAATCACCTACGGCCTTCGTTACACGGATACGGACATAACGTGCCGAAGGATGTCCGTCGAATGTGAAGGACTTGGTCTCGGCATCGCGCTTCCACGAGAAGCCGCCGGCCTCGGTCCACGTGTTGCGGTCCATACTGTATGCTACGCTTCCCTCCAGAATGGTACCGTTGCCCGAATCCAGACGCGGCAGGTAATCGAAACGGTCGAGCGTGTTGACCGTATGCAGGTCGATCGTCAACTCGAAGGGCACGGCCTTGGTATTGTAGAGCGTATGCCATACGTCGCCCGCCTCTACGAAATCGAAGAGTCGGTTTATACCTGCACCGCCCTGAGCCGCAGCCGATGAGGTTCCGGTAATGCCCGTGATGGCAAACTCCAGAGGATTGACCTTCGTGCGAAGCGTCTGCTCGCCCCAATCCGAGACACCGTCGGCATTCACGGCGCGCACGCGGAACGTATAGTCGGTCTCGGCCTCAAGGTCGGCAAAGAGCAGCTCGGTAGAGCGCACCGTAGAATAAAGCATGCTGTCAAACTCGATCTCGTAATAGTCGGCATTGTCGACGGCCGTCCATATAGGCGTTACGGCATAAGCCTCGATATTATCGTCGGGAGTCGTAAGGGCAGGCGTCTGCAGTGCGCCGTGCCGCGTAAGCATGTGATCCTACGGCGCGAACACGAAACCGTCAACCACAACCCGCTGCTCGGACGACGTCACATCCGCAGCCGCCAGCCTGACATGCAGCACGGGGTTCTTCACCACCTTCACATCGGCAAACTCGCTGCCCGCCGTAGCAAAGCGGTTCATATCCGGAGCAGGCTCGTAATACCACGCATTATCTGCAGCGGCAAACTCCTCGGCAGAGGCTGCCTTCCGAAGTTTCACACGGCGGCCGTCAACGTATGCCTTCACGCCGTCGGGTTCGGCCGTGACGTTTATGCGCAGCTCGGTGCGCTTCATGCGCTCGAATCCGACGAAATCGCCCTCCGAAGGATGTATCGTCACCGTAACACGATCACCCACAGCCTCGGACTCGATGTACGTCGTGGCAAACTCACCGCGGCGATATGCCTCCGTAGTGCCGTCATCGTCATACTCCGTAAACGAGGTGTGCCCCGAAGGATATATCTCGTATATGCGCAGCGTACGGTCGATCTGCGAGACGTTGTTGTTGGGATTGGTCATTGGTATCACCGCACCGTTGCGCACAAACAGGGGCAGCTTCCACAATGGTGCCTCGTAGTTGTTTATTACGCGGCCGCCCTCGTACATTTCACCAGAGAAGTAGTCGATCCACTCACCTTCGGGCAGGTAGATACCGTCGCGGATATCATTACCATTGTCGTCGGCCGCCGTCTGTTGATATACGGGCGCCACGAGGAACCACGGGCCATACATGTATTGGTAACGCGTAGCCGTACCGAGCGTATAGGCGTTGGGCCACTCGAGCATCATGGCCCGGATCATCGGCATGCCGTCCACAGCCTCATGGGCTATCGAATAGGCATAGGGCATGATCTCAGACTTGAGTTTCAGATACCAGCGATTGATCGAAGTGGCAGGCTCGCCCAGAGCATGGGGATACTTTTCGTTCGAACCCCACCCGTCCATGTTGAGTTCCATCGGCGAGAAGGTCTTCCACTGGAAGTCTCGCGTATTGACCGCAAGGTTGCGGCCTCCGAAGATGCCATCCATGTCGGAAGTGATGTTGGGCTGGCCGGAAAGACCCGATCCGATATATGTCGGGATGTGGAAACGTATGTACTCCCACTCGCCGCCCGTCTGGTCTCCGGTCCACACACCGGCATAACGCTGCGTGCCGGCCCACCCGTCGAGCGAGATGATAAATGGACGGGCATCGCCGCCGTAGTACGGCATGATCTGCGCAACGTCGGCTATGCCGTTCAATCCGAACGAATATCCGGCACCGACCCATGCCACGTCGGTCTTAAGCACACGCACGCCCGCATCACGCACCTCCTTGACGATGTCGCGCTGCAACAGGGCGCTCACCTCGGGTTTCGGATGCAGGTCCGACTGCGTCCAGAGACCGATCTCGACACCCTTCCCGCGGGCATAGTCGCCCAGAGACTTCAAGTTGCGGATATTGCCGTCGAGGGTCTCCTCCTGTCCGTATCCCGCACCGTAACCGTCGTTGGGAAGCAACCATCCGAGAGGCATGTCGTAAGCCGCATAACGGTCGATCACCGCACGCGCCGAGAACTGATAGTTGTCCTTCTCGCCGTTGAGCGACTCCTTCACACCGCCGTTGTCGCGCTGGCTCTCCTTGTAACGCTTGCCGTCCTCGAAGAGTATACCCTTCTCATCCTCGCTCCAATAGTCTCGGTTATACGCGTTCAGATGTCCCTGATAGAAACCGAACTTGGGCAACAGCACGGGATTGCCCGTAAGCTAGTAATAGTCGTTCAAAAGCGCCACGGGCGTCGGATCCACCATAATGAAGAGATCGAGATAATCCGTATCGTGCGACAACGCCACACGTCCAGTCTCCGTAGCCCCGAAATCATAGACACCCTTGCGGAAGGTGTACCACATGACACCATAACCTCTCGTCGACCAATAGAACGGCGTCGGCGAAGCCACACCGCCGTCAGTCCAACTGTTCTGGTTCTCGATGGCGATAATCTTGCCTTTGTGCGAGAAACGGCCGTTCTGCACACCACCGCCGTAGAAATACTCCTGCGGCTCCTCGCCCAATACCACCCTCACACGGCCGTCGACGAACTCTACGGGTGCAACCTGCTCCACCACCGTACGGCCGCTCTCGCGGTCGGTCACACGCATCAGACGCGTCGCCTTGTCCACCGCCACCTCGATGCGGGGCGTGGAGACAACAACTGCATCGGCCTTATCCTCAACATCGAGAGCCGACACCTTGCGGCGCGGATTCTCCACCAAGATACTGGCCTCGGGCCGGGCCTCGGGATCGCGTATTACGCCGCCCGTATTGTCCTGAAACAGACGGAATATGTTGTCGCCGTAGAAGTCAAGAGTCATACGCTCGTCACCGAAGACCACATCTACCGTCGTAGGGTTGATCTTCATGGCCGAGACCTCCGACGTCTGGGCATGCGAAGGCTGCAACGCCATCATGCAGACCATACATGACAACATCGCCGCAATGCGCCGAATGGGGGTTGCACAGGTTAACAGTTTTTTCATTAGTAGGAAGTTTTTATTTTAGATTGTAATTACGATCGCCCTGTCAAGCGAACAAAAGTAATCAAAACCCAATAGTTTACAAAATATTATTCACGTATGGCGTAAGTTTTTAGGAAGAAAGCCCCGACAACTCCGTTCCGACAGCACGCATCACGTTAAAATTTGCGAACCGCAGACTTTCATTTGCCATTGCAGGCTCCTTTTCTTATCTTTGCGCTACGCAAAAACTCTAACACAGATGAAAATAACTGTTCGCACAATTATCTTCGCCGTCATCTGTTCAACGCTGGCGGCGTGCGCCCCGAACCAAGGTGCGCATATCTCCTCAACAAAGGAAGGATATCAACTTACGGTTGACGGCAATCCGGTATTCATCAAGGGAATAGGCGGTACCAACCGTCCCGACATAGCCGTTGCTAACGGAGCCAATGCCTGCCGTACGTGGGGCGGCAGCATCGACGAGATTGCCGCCACAACTGCCATGGCAGCACAACACGGTCTCTACGTAATGCAGGGTATATGGCTTCCGAAGGAGGCCGAGAAGTATTCCGACGAGGAGTTCAAGCAGCAGATGCGCACCTTCTGCCGCGAGGCTGCCGAACGATTCAAGGACGATCCCAACCTTCTCATCTGGGGCATTGGCAACGAAGTGGAACTCAGCGGCAACAACAACCGCGAGGTGTGGCGCTTCATAAACGAGCTGTCGAAGATCATAAAATCAGTTGACAAACGCCACCTCACGGCTACCGTAATATCACACAACCGTGAAGCACTCGACTCGATAGCCCGATATGCCCCTTCGCTCGACTTGGTCGGCATAAACAGCTACGGTCCCATAAACGAGGTGCGCCCGATGGTACTTGCCTCGGACTACGACGGTCCCTACATCATCACCGAATGGGGTCCTACAGGATGGTGGGAGACGCACAAGACATCGTGGGACGCGCCCATTGAGCAAACAGGCGAGGAGAAACGCAAGATATATGAAGCCCGCTACAATGAGGCCGTACTCGACGATCCACGCTGTCTGGGTTCATTCGTATTCCTCTGGGGACAGAAGGAGGAGCGTACACCCACATGGTTCAGCATGTTTGTCGAGGATAACGTCGAGGGATTGCCGCTCAAGGGTGAAAAGACACCCTCGGTGGAGGCCATGCAGCGCGTATGGACCGGAAAGGAGCCGCAGCAGCATGCTCCCGTAGTTACGGGTATAGTCATTGACGGCAAGATGCCTGTAGAGAGTCCCGAGACAACGAGCGGCACGCCGTTCAAGGTACAGATATCGGCACAGGACCGCGACGGCGATACCATGCAATATGTGTGGGAGATTCTGCACGAGGCCACAGTACTCGGATTCGGAGGCTCGTATGAGCCGCGTCCCGAGCGTTACGGCGAAGTAATCACGACCGACACCCCGCAGGCCGAGTTCACCATCACCGAGCCGGGCAACTACCGCGTCTATGTATACGTGCTCGACGGCACTGGATATGCCTCGACCGTAAATTCGCCAATACGCATTCTCTAAGTCACCACGACATTACAACCATAAAACAAAATCGGCGGTCGTTATTGACCGCCGATTTTTGTATTGAAGGTATTTCCGTTACTTGCGCAGCAGATATTTTATGAAGAGATATCCGCCCACGATCTGCAATGCCATACCCGGGATACCGAGACGGAAATCCTGCAATGCAGCCATCACGCTGCCCGTCATACCCCACTCGACCATCGAGCCGACGATCTGGTAGAAGAGCACCACACCGGCCATGATCGAGAGCGACACGCGGCGGAAATGCGCGGCGGCATATCCTGCGGCCAGAGCCAGCAGCACCGACTTCACCAATATGGGAGCCAACATGGGTGCAGGCGGCATGCCGAAGAGCAGGTTGTTGGCCAGAGGCGACAGCACGGCCGTCAGAAGGCCCACACGCCATCCATATTTATAAGCTCCGATAAGCGTGAAGAAATATATGGGCAGCAGGATCAAACCTCCCTGCGGCACAAGGTGGCACAACTGGGGCATGGCGATATTTCCAGCCACGAAGAGCAGCGCCGCACCGTAGGTGACAGCCTGACGATAATTCAAAGAATAAAGTTTAACGCTTGTAGTCTGCATAATCTCTATCGTTTTGTTTTCATGTTTTACATCAATCATTCATCGGCAGCAGCCGACATATTCCCCGACATCACGGCTTCTGTACCGTATCCCGCATACGGGCCATAAATTCCTTTATGCGTTCGAGACACTCTTCGGCCGTCGCGGCATCGTAACACAACCGCTCCAAAGGGCACCAGCCGTCATGCGCGCGGTTGATAATGTGCGGCACCTGTTCGTCGAAGTCGATCTTCAGGCTCGAACCTGCCGCAAGCTCCAGTGCCGGAGTGCTTATCACCCCTGTATGGAGCCGTTCGACGCCGCCCAAGATCATGAGCGACACAGCCGCCTTTCCCACTACCTTGTCGGCGATCCATGCCCCGTGCAGGAACGACGCATCGTTCATCAACAGGTCGTACAGGTCGGCCACACCGCGACGTGTGAATACACGCTGCACGCTGCCGTTGCGTATGACGCATGAATAACCGCCCTCGCGCAACGTACGGATCAACTCCTCCATCGCCTAAAACTCGAGTTTCTGTTTGAGCTTCTCCGTAAACTCGTCTATGCGGCGCATCTCGCGCGGGATATCGATACTCTGCGGGCAGTGAGGATTACACTGCTTGCAACCGGTACAACGGTCTGCCTGACGCTCCTTCTCGACACTGCGCAAGTAACCTACAAGATAGGCTCGGCGCGCCTTGCGATAGTTCTCGTCGCCCGACGAGGCGGGAAGATTACCCTCGTTGACACACTTGTTATAGTGGAGCAATATGCCCGGTATGTCCAGACCGTAGGGGCACGGCATGCAATACTGACAGTCGTTGCACGGTATGGTCGGATATCGCAACATCAGCTCCGCCGTCTCGTAAAGGAACTCGTTCTCCTCCTCGGTCAGCGGCACGAGCGGCGAATATGTACGGATATTGTCCTGCAAGTGTTCCATATAGGTCATGCCGCTCAGCACCGTAAGCACATTCTCCTTGCTTCCGGCGAAACGGAACGCCCACGAAGCGACACTGCTGTCGGGACTCGCCGTCTTGAGGCGCGCCGCAATATGGTCGGGCACGTTCGACAGACGGCCTCCGAGCAGAGGCTCCATGATGACAGCAGGAATCGAACGCTTCTCCAGTTCGGCATAGAGATACTCGGCATTGACGTTGTTGCCGCGGGCATTGCGCCAGTCCGAATAGTTCAACTGTATCTGGACGAAATCCCAATGCACCTTTTCGTGCAGAGCCAGAATCTCGTCGAAGACCTCCTTGCGGCCGTGGAACGACCAGCCGAGATTGCGTATGCGGCCCGCCTCACGCTCCCCGATGAGGAAATCCAACATGCCGTTATCGATATAACGCGAGTTGAACTCCCCCATGCTGCCGCCGATCGAGTGCAGCAGATAGTAGTCTATGTAGTCAGTCTGCAGCTCATCGAACGAACGACGGTACATCAGCATCGAGTTTTCGCGCGTATGGTTCGAGAAGTTTGACAGTTTCGTCGCCAAGAAGTACGAATTGCGCGGATGGCGGCTCAGGGCTATGCCCGTAGCCTTCTCCGACCAGCCGCGAACATATACGGGTGACGTATCGAAGTAATTGACGCCGTGGCTTATGGCATAATCCACCAGACCGTTCACGGTCTCCTGATCTATTTCCTCTCCCTCGCCGTCATCGCGCTTGCGCGTAGGCCAGCGCATACATCCGTATCCCAGAATCGAGACACGGTCGCCCTTCTCCTTGTTGACGCGATAGGTCATCTTGTCGGTCGGCACCTCGCCCAACGTCTCCGACGTCGATACGGCGCTCTTGTCACACCCGGCCAATGCCGCTGCCGTCACGGCCGCACCGCCACCCAAACGCTTGAGGAACTCGCCGCGGCCAATAAGATCGTTTGCCTTGATCTTGATATTGTTTTTCTTCTCCATCTCTCAGCCTCGTTAAATCGTTCGATGATTCTCGTGTCCTTCCACATACATTGCGCTGAAGGGACGCGAGGGACACAGATTCTCGCACGCTCCGCAACCTATGCAGCGCTCGACATTAACCGTAGGGATCTTGCGCGAGCGGCGGTTGCCGGGATCCAGCGGCACCATCGTAATGGCACTCGAGGGGCAATGACGGGCACAGTTGTCGCAATCCTCGTCGTCGCGCAGCACGATACAGTTCTCACGGATCCATACGGCATGTCCTACCTGTATGGATGATTTCTCGGGAACGGTTATCTTGACAATAGCCCCCGTCGGACATACCTCCGAGCAGGCTACGCACTCGGGGCGGCAATAGCCGCGCTCGAAGCTCATCTCGGGCTGCAACAGTGTCATAAGGCCTCCCGACGGACGCAGCACGCCATTGGGGCATGAGGCTACGCAGAGCTGGCATCCCGTGCAATGTGCAGCCATATTGTGCAGCGACTGCGCTCCGGCCGGTACGATACGAGTCTCACGCTTGGGCACCTTCTTGGCTATGATCTCGGCAAAGCCGCCGTCCACCTTCATCTCCTGAGCCCTTACGGCCGACACGGCCAAAAGACCAGCCCCCGTGATGAACCCTTTGCGACTGAGAGCCTCACTGCCGCTCACGGCGCTCTTCTGAGTCGCCCCCTCAACGGCTGTACTCTTGACCTCCGAGCCAACTGCCGACTTGGCAGCCGTGCGGCGGCGGAAGCTCACGGCATCCTTGGGACATACGTCGATACAGTCCATACATACGACACAGCGGCTGTAGTCTATCTTGTGGTTGGGGATGTCGATACATGCCGACTTGCAGTTGCGCACACATTTGTTGCACGATATGCACTTGTCGGTATCGATCACAGGAGCGAACACCGACCAGCGCGACAGCAGGCCCAGAAGCGTCCCGACGGGGCAGATCGTATTGCAGTACGTACGGCCGTTACGCCATGCCAGCACCGCCAGCACCACAACCGTAACTACGGCCACGACGAACGTGCCGATGCTCTTGATCCACACCTCACGCGGATAGAAGGCGTAGCTGCCGACACGCTCCGACAGGTATGCGAGCAGGTTGTTGCCCCAAGCATACACGGGAGCGAAGAGGTTCGATGCTATACGGCCGAAAGAGCTGTACGGGGCCAGAATGCCGGCCACGCTGCTCACACCGCCAACCAGTGCGGCGATGAAGACGACGAATACCGCATATCGCAGCACCTTGCGCTCGGGCGAGTAGCTGTAACGGTTCTTGTGGCTCATCTTGCCGAAACGGGCGATGACATCCTGAAATATGCCCAACGGACATATCACCGAGCAATACACACGCCCCAAAAGAAGCGTGAGGATTACCAGCACGACCACCACGCCCAGATTCAACGCCAGAATCGCGGGCAGCAGCTGTATCTTGGCGACCCACCCCAGCCAGAGGTGCGCCACGCCGCTCACGTCCACGAACAACAGCGTTGCGGCCAATATCACCAGAATGGCCAATACCAACCGCACTCTTTTCAATACCGACATATTTTATTATGTTTTATGAATGTTTGTCTTGCTATTCCCATCACACGAGCCGACAACACGACGACGCATTATTCGACAACACAAAAATATAAATTTTTTATTTTCCCTCAGCAACCCGATTTCCGTTTTTCCTACCAATTTTACTGTTTTATACCCTTATAAGCGCGTTTACGGTCCGATCCCGCATAACTGCCGGCAGGTGAAACGAAAAAAAAGGCGTGTCAAACTCCTCTATTTTGACACACCTTGATTTACTTGCGCAGCGTCTGCCGCACCATCAGTCGCGTCACTTGTGACGCAGGGCCAGCTCGCGCTCCATATCCTCGATCGAGCATCCCATCTGCTCCATCAGCACCAGAAGATGGTATATGAGATCCGACGCCTCGTATATGAAACGGTCACGGTTGCCGTCCACAGCCTCGACAATGCTCTCGACGGCCTCCTCGCCCACCTTCTGCGAGATCTTCTTCACGCCCTTGATGAAGAGCTTGGTCGTATATGACCCTTCGGGCATGTCGCGGTGCCGCTGCTGCACTACGCTCTGCAAACGGCGTATGAACCCCTCCTCGTCGGGAATATCGAAACAGCTCGTCGTGCCGCGGTGACACGTCGGCCCCACGGGACGCGCCTTTATCAGCAATGTATCGCCGTCGCAATCGGCATACATCGACTCGATATAGAGGTAGTGGCCGCTCGTCTCGCCCTTGGTCCAGAGGCATTGTCTCGTGCGCGAGAAGAATGTCACACGCCCCTCGGCCACGCTGCGTTCGAAGGCCTCGCGGTTCATGTATCCCAACATGAGCACCTTAAGCGTCACGGCATCCTGCACGATTACTGGAAGCAGCCCGTCGGGGCACTTGCCCAGATTGAATTGATCGAATGTCATATCCTTACATTTATATTCATTTGCTTCAACTGTCTCTTCAGATCGCCTATCGTGATCTCTCCGTAATGGAATATGCTGGCCGCCAGAGCCGCGTCGGCACGCCCCCTCGTCAGCACGTCGGCTATGTCGGCCACCGATCCCGCGCCGCCCGAAGCGATGACGGGAATGGAGAGCATATCGGCCAAACGCGCGAACGTCTCACACGGATATCCCGAACGCGTGCCGTCGTGGTTCATCGATGTAAAAAGTATCTCGCCCGCACCGCGCTCCTGCGCCTCGTGCGCCCACGAGAAGAGCTCCTTGTCGGTCGGTCGGGTGCCGCCGTGCGTGGTGGCACGCCACGTCCCGTCCTCCATCATGCGCGCGTCGATAGCCACAACCACAAACTGGTTGCCGTAACGCGACGCTATGCTGTCGATAAGCGACGGCGAAGCTATCGCCGCGCTGTTTACCGATATCTTATCGGCACCCGCATCGAGCAGACGCGAGGCATCCTCCACCGATCCTATGCCGCCGCCTACGGTGAACGGGATGTTTATCTCGTCGGCAATACGCTCTACAAGGCGCGTGAAGGTTCCGCGCTCCTCGCGCGTGGCACTGATATCGAGGTAGACCAACTCGTCGGCACCGCTGCGGGCATAGTAACTGCCCAGTTCGACGGCATCGCCCACGTCGCGCAGCCCCTCGAAGTTTATACCCTTGACCGTGCGGCCGCCCTTGACGTCAAGGCACGGTATTATGCGTTTTGCGACCATCTCTCTATATCTTTCAATGTTATGCGATTCTCATATATAGCCTTGCCCACGATCACGCGCCGCAGCGACAGCTCGTTCAAACGCTCGATGTCGGCCATCGAACTGATACCTCCCGAGACCGTGAAGTCGACCTTATCGTAACGCTGCTGCAGCGAGGTGTAGAGATCGAATGCGGGCCCCTGCAACATGCCGTCACGCGAGATGTCGGTACAGATGGCCTGACACAGCCCGTGCGGCAGAAACTCATCGACCATATCCTCGATGCCTATTGTAAGATCCTCCTGCCAGCCGTTCACCGAGACCTTGCCGTCACGCACGTCCGCCCCGAGAATCATCCTCCCGCCGCCGAAACGCAACAGCCACTCGACAAACAACTGCGGCTCGCGTGCCGCGACACTACCCACGATGGCGTAGTCGGCCCCGTAATCGAACAGCGCCCGCAACGCATCCTCGCACTTGATGCCGCCGCCCCATTCGATTGCCACGTCGGCCCCCGTCGCCATGCGCTCGAGTGTCTTGAGGTTCTTCGGCGAGGATGATTTGGCGCCGTCAAGATCGACAACGTGTATGCGTTTTACGCCGCAATCGGCATAACGCTTGGCCATATCCACGGGACTTGCGTCATAGATGCGGCGACGTGAATAGTCGCCTTGAGACAGGCGCACGCAACGTCCTTCTATTATATCTATTGCAGGAATTATCTCAATCATAGCTTCAGAAAATTTTCGATGATCTTCTCACCCGCATCTCCGCTCTTCTCGGGGTGGAACTGCGTGCCGTAAAAATTCTCGTATTTGAGCGCCGCACTGAACATCACCCCATGCACGGCCGTGGCAATCGTATCGGGGCACAATTCGGGATAGTACGAATGTACGAAATATACATACTCGCCGCCCTGCATACCCTTGAAGAGTTTGGATTCGAGGTTTCCTATGCGGTTCCACCCCATGTGCGGCACCTTGACATCCTCCGAGGCGACAAAACGCCTGACATGCGTATCGAAGAGTCCGATACAGTCGGCATCGCCCTCCTCCGTATGACGGCACATCACCTGCATGCCCACACATATACCCAGCACCGGACGGCGCAGACGACGTATGACATCCACAAGGCCCGCACTGCGCAGATTCTCCATCGCCTCGGCCGCATTGCCCACACCGGGCAGCAGCACACGATCCGCCGAACGTATCGTATCGGCATCGGCCGTGACGCAGAACTCCGCCCCCAGACGCCGCAAGGCATTCTCCACGGAACGCAGGTTGCCCATCCGGTAATCCACTATCGCTATCATTGTTTTATCTTTTTCAAAGTTTTATTCTTATCTTACATGAGACAATGCATATATGTACGCATCACGCACTTATGCTATCTCATATCAATCTATGCATAAGCTCTTACAGCACCCCCTTGCTCGAAGGCAGTTCGCTGCTGAAGACATCGCGCCGCACGGCCATCTTCAGGGCGCGGGCAAAGGCCTTGAACACCCCTTCGATCATGTGGTGGTTGTTCTCGCCGCGGGCCTGCACATGGAGATTGCAGTGCATGGCAGCACACAACGACTTGAAGAAGTGGCTGAACATCTCGGTCGGCACGTCGCCCACATACTCGCGAGTGAAGGGTACGTCCCACGAAAAGTCGATACGCCCGCCGAAGTCGATCAACACCATGGCACGGCTCTCGTCCATAGGCAGGACGAACCCGTAACGGTCGATGCCGCGCTTCGATCCCAGAGCGTCATATATAGCCTCTCCGAGAGCTATGGCCACATCCTCGACAGTGTGGTGTTCATCCACCTCCAAATCGCCGCGGCACGCAACCGACAGCGACATACCCGAATGGTGCGGTATCTGATCCAGCATGTGATCGAAGAATTTAAGCCCCGTATCGATACGGCTCTCACCCTTGCCGTCGAGATCGACCTCGACACGAATATCCGTCTCCGACGTGCGGCGTGCAACCACAGCACGACGCTCCGTGCGGCGCAGGAACTCGGCCACATCGGCCCACGAATCGGTCATCAGCACACAACTCAACGCGCAGGGCTTTCCTGCCAGCATGCGCTCACCATCTTCGGGCCGTTGCAACAGCACCGCACGCGCACCGAGATTATACGCCAGCTCGACATCCGTAGCGCGGTCGCCTATAACGTAACTTGACGCCAGATCGTAACTCCCGTCCATATAGCGACCGAACATCCCCGTACGGGGCTTGCGCGTCGGGGCATTATCCTCAGGCATCGAACGGTCGATAAGTTCGTCCGAGAATATCACCCCCTCGCCCGCCAATGTCTTCAACATCTTGCGGTGCGCCGGCCAGAAGGTCTCCTCGGGAAAGGATGCCGTACCCAGACCGTCCTGATTCGATGCCAGCACCATGTCGTAGTCCAGCGCCGCAAGCGAGCGCAGCGCCGAGATCGCCCCCGGCACAAACTCCAGTTTCTCGAGCGAGTCGACCTGCATATCCTCCACAGGCTCGACGATGATCGTGCCGTCACGATCAATGAACAGAGCTTTCCGTTTCATACTCCTCAAGCGATTCCAACAGTTTTTTGTTCTCTTCCTCCAATCCTATCGTTATACGCAGACACCCTTCGCACCCCTTCACGCGACTGCGGTTGCGGACGATTATACCGTCACTTATAAGATGGTCGTACACGGCATCGGCATCGTCGAAGCGCACCAACAGGAAATTGGCATCGCTCGGATATACGTGCCGAACGATCGACATCTGCGACAACGTCTGCGCCACCACTGCGCGCTGGGCCTTGATCTGCGTAACCTGATCGTCAACGGGACGATCCAGCAGAGCCTTTACGATACGCATCGTCGCCTCGCTGATGTTGTACGGGTACTTGACCATCGACATAAGCTCTATGATACGTTTGTCGGCCAAGGCCAATCCGATACGCAGACCGGCCATTGCCCACGCCTTCGACATGGTCTGAAGCACCACGATACGCGGACGCGTGAATATCTCGTCCTTGAGCCCCTCAGTCTCGGCGAAGTCGATATACGCCTCATCGACGACCGTTATACCGTCGAACGAATCGGCCAGACGCAGCATCTCCTCCCGCGGGAAGGCGTTTCCCGTCGGGTTGTTTGGCGAGCAGAGGAACATGGCTTTCGTATGGGCGTCGGCACGCGCCAGCATCGCATCCACCGGAAGCGAGAAGTCCTCCCCAAGCTGCACCTCACGCACCTCGATGTCATTTATGGCCGCAGCGACCTTATACATGCCGTAACTCGGGGCTATGGCCACGACATTATCCTCGCGCGGCTCACAGAATATACGGAATATCAGATCGATGGCCTCATCGCTGCCGTTGCCGATAAAGATATTCTCGGCCGGCACGCCCTTGATGGCCGACAGCCGCGCCTTCAGGCGCCGCTGGTGCGGATCGGGATAACGGTTATATCCGTTCTCGTAGGGGCTCTCGTTGGCATCGAGGAATGTCCCCAGCTCACCCTGATACTCGTCCCGCGCCGTCGAATAGGGCGTCAGGTTGGCTATGTTGCGACGCACGAGCCTGTCTATTTCACTCCTTTCCATCTTACACGTCATTTTACCGTTTCGTTCATCCTCACCTTCACGGCCTCGGCATGAGCCTGCAAACCTTCGGCATCAGCCATAGCGATAATGGTCGGGGCAAGCGCCGCCAACCCTTCGCGCGAGAGTTCCTGTATGGTCATCTTGCGCATGAAGCTGTCGATATTGACACCGCTGCACGAGTGTGCCCACCCCGATGTCGGAAGCGTATGGTTGGTACCCGAGGCGTAGTCCCCGGCACTCTCGGGCGAATACGCCCCGACGAATACCGATCCTGCAGCCGTTATGCGGTCCACAACCGACCACGCATCGCGCATCATCACGATCAGGTGCTCGGCCGCATACATATTGGCAAAGTCGACCATCTGCTCCCTGCCGTCGAATACGATAATACGGCTGTGTGACAATGAATCGGTCACAAAATCCTCACGCGACAGCATCGCCGCCTGCCGCTGCACCTCCGCCGCCACAGCCTCGGCAAACGCGCGGTCGTCGCATACGACCATAGCCTGACTGTCACGGCCGTGCTCGGCCTGCGAGAGCATGTCGGCCGCAACGAACGACGGCGAAGCCGATCTATCGGCCATAACCATCACCTCCGACGGCCCTGCGGGCATGTCGATCGAGGTGTTGCGGCCGCTGACCATCTGTTTGGCAGCTGTGACGTAACGGTTGCCCGGGCCGAATATCTTGTCCACCTTGGGGATGCTCTCCGTACCGTATGCCATGGCGGCCACGGCCTGCGCCCCGCCTGCCTTATATACCGCACCGACACCGCACTGACGCGCCGCATAGAGAACCTCGGCGGCCACGCGTCCGTTACGGTCGGTAGGCGTACACATCACGATACGGCCGCAGCCGGCAATCGAAGCCGGCAGTGCAAGCATCAGCACCGTCGAGAAGAGCGGCGCCGTACCGCCGGGTATATACAGCCCCACACACCCTATCGGCACGGGGCGTTGTATGCAGGTGACACCCGCCGTAGTCTCGACACGCACCTCATGCGGCAGCTGCGCACGGTGAAAGGCCGAGATATTGGCAATGGCCACGTCGATGGCGCACTTCAACTCCTCGCCTACGGCCTGCTCCGCCTCCGAGAACTCCTCCTCCGAGACACGAAGCGCAGCGAGGCGCACACCGTCGATCTCCTCGGCCAGAGCGTAGAGAGCCTTGTCGCCCTCGCATGCTACACGCTCGACGATAGCCTCGACACGCGCCGCAACCTGCGTATCGCCGCTGCCGGCACGGCGGCACAACTCCGCCCACCGCTCCCGAGGCGGATTGATGAACATATCCATAGTCTAAGGTATTATCTTGTCCAACGTAAGCACCAATATTCCCTCGGCGCCGATAGCCTTCAGCTGCCGCACCTTCTCCCACAGGTCGGCCGCATCCACAACCGAGTGCAGCGAACACCAACCCTCGGCTGCCAGAGGCATCACCGTCGGGCTGCGCATGGCCGGAAGTATCTTCACCGCCTCGTCCAGAGCCGATGTCGGGATGTTCATGAGCACATACTTCTTCCCGCGGCTCACCTTCTCCGACTCGATGCGGAAGAGCAGTTCGTCGAGCAGCGCACGGTCCTCCTCCGAGAGATTGTGCCCAGCTATGAGCACGGCCTCCGATTCGAATACCCGCTCCACCTCCTTCAGGCCGTTCGATACGAGCGTTCCGCCCGACGAAACGATATCGAATATCGCGTCGGCAATACCAGCCGCAGGAGCTATCTCGACCGAGCCGGTTATAACCTCCAACTCGGCATCGACACCCTGCTGCTCGAGATAGCGGCGCAAGATCGAGGGGTACGACGTAGCGATACGCTTGCCGCGGAAATACTCCACGCCCGCATATTCGTCACCCTTGGGTATTGCAAGCGATATGCGGCAGCCGCCGAAATCCAGACGTGCGACTACCTCGACATCAAAGCCGCGCTCGGCCACCTCGTTCAATCCGACGATACCGAGCGAGGCCGTGCCGTTGGCTACGACCTGCGGGATATCGTCATCGCGCAGGTAGAGCACCTCGATGGGGAAATTAGACGCCTTCGACAGGAACTTGCGCTTGGCCTCGTCGACATTTATGCCGATCTCGCGCAGCAAAGCGACGCTCTGCTCATTGAGCCGGCCCTTGTTCTGAATAGCAATTCTCAACATAACATATATTTTTTCGTTCGGCACCCGCGGCGGGCACCGCTGCAACATTTATATCCCTACATACGAAAAGAGGCCTACCGACAGCGGTAAGCCTCTTTTGGAATCGTCACGCCACTCCACGACCTACCGTACCTTTCGCAAGATATGGTGGTGATGGATATGGTTGAAACGTATCATTTGTTTACTTTACTCTTTTCAGTATACTTCTATTTGACGCGACGGAATAATTTTCGTCCGATGTCAATGCAAATATAGCGTTTTATTCCCAAACGGCGCAACGCGCATCCGAAAATTATTGTTCCGACCCGACAAACACGCATAAAAATGCCATAAACCGAAATTTCGGGTCAAAGCATGGTGACGATCCGAATATATTGCCTATATTTGAATAACCGATTGAATAACCGATGCACGCGCGTTCGGTTCGGCTAACGCGAACGCACGTGCATCCCATATAAAAACAAGGTAAACCAAAACAACCGCACAAGACAATGAAACGAACACTTATTCTCATGGCCCTGATGCTGATCTCGGCCGCAGCCGTGGCACAGGACAACTGGTTCTTCCCCGCACAGGGCAAGGTCAACTGCTACACCACCACCGTAAAATCCATGTCGGGCAGCCAAACCATGTACTCTAAAATACGGAGTGCCGCCGGCAACAACGCCATCACGGTCACAAGCGAGGTATTCACATCGGCCGATGCTGCTGCCCCAGCGCAGACTTCGTCCGTAAAATACAACATCACGGATGATGCCTATGTCATAGATTTCAAGGATGCACTCTCGTCGATAATGGGATCTATGCAGGATGTCGACATGACCGAATCGTCGGGAGAGATGATCTACCCCAAGAATCCCGAGAACGGCAAAAACTACGGAACAGCCACGATGAAGTTTGCGGCCAGCATGATGGGTACGGATATCAACATCGAGGCGCAGGTCAAGGACCGTGCCGTGACTGCCGCAGAAACCGTAGAGGTGCCTGCAGGCAAATTCGATTGCCTGAAGTTCGAGGAGACCGTCGAGGTCGAATTGATGGGACAGCCTGTCAAAACCAAAACCACCTCATGGATATCGCGCGGCGTGGGCGTGGTCAAGCAGACTACCGACTCGATGAACGGCATGGTCACGGTCACGATGGAACTGACATCTGTGGAATAGAGACAATATTATATATGGAACGGATGCGGGGAGATACTGAAAAGCACCTCCCCGCATTCATAATACAGGCGCCGTCACGACTCGGGCGCCGAAGAGTCTATGCGCACCTTTACATAATGGTATCCCAGACGCCGCAACGCTATCGAGACACCAAGCCGGTAAAACACCTTCGTCGTGCGGGCAAAAACATGGAAGGCCATTACGCTCTGAGGCTCGATCTGCTCCTTGCGTATCATCGACAGTGCCGTATGGGCCGCACGCCGAACGGCATTCTCTATCTTCACGGCCTCCTCGCTGCCTGACTTGCAGCCCAGAAGGCACTCGGTAACATACTCGTCCATGCAGTCGAAACCGCGCGGCGAAGCCATCAGCGCATACCAGTCATCCACATCCTTGTACTCGCCCCACGACTTGTCCCACAATACGGCGGCGCCCATGCCCAGATAACAAGCCCACGCCACCGCTGCCGCCGGGTAATCGGCGATCTGAGGCACGGCCACAGCCATATATTCCGGTGCCGATGTACGCCACTTGCCGTCCAGCTCCTCAACATCGATCATCTGCCCGTCCAACAACCCGTCCGCCGTACACGACTCGACAATAGCCTGCGACACCCGTTGCTCGAAGGCATCGAGATATTCACGATCCTTAGTCTCCATTTTGCTTACAACTTGTCATAACATAAATTCCGTGCGCCCCTCTCCGGCCATACATACGCTCGCCACGCGGCACGCACATCGAAAAAAAGGGTCGGCAGCCGCAGCCCCGACCCCTGTTGCATTGCCTGCGATCAGAACGTTCCCAGACGGAAGACGATCTTCTGGCAATAAGTCTCGCCGGGACGCAGCAAGATAGACGGGAAGTCGGCGTGGTTCACGGCATCGGGATAGTTCTGGCACTCGATGGCCACACCTGCATAATCCTCATATCGGCCGCCCGACTTGGTGACGGGGCATCCGCCCGCAAGCCAGTTGCCCGTATATACCATCGCACCGGCCTGTGACGAGAGAATCTCGACCTTGCGGCCCGTAGCCTCACAGCGCAGCTCACCCATGCGGCTCAGGATATTGGGACGCCAGCCGTCCAGCACGAAGTAGTGGTCGTAACCGCGGAAATCCTTCATGTGGTTGAACTCCGAGTCGATATCCTTACCCAGAATACGGCCCGTAGTGAAATCCTGCGGCGTACCCTTCACGTCAAGATAACGGCCCGTAGGTATCTGTGTCGGGTCCATCTCCAGCACACGCGAGCAGTCGAGCTGCAACTCGTGGTCGAGGATCGTGCGTCCGCTTCCCTCGCCCGCAAGGTTCCAATATACGTGGTTCGTAAGGTTTACGACCGTAGTCTTGTCGGTACGTGCCATGTAGGTGATCTCCAGAGCGTCATCGTCGTCGAAGTAGAAGCCCGCCTCGACATATACCTCGCCCGGGTAGTTCTGGTCACCGTCGGCCGACACCAGCGAGAAGACCACACGGTTGGTCTCCACACGGCTCTCCCACACGCGGTTGGCAAAGCCCTTCGAACCGCCGTGCAGGTGGTTGACTCCATTGTTGATCTCGAGGCGGTACTCCACCCCCTCGATCGTCATGCGGCCGCGCGCTATGCGGTTGGCAACACGGCCCACGCTCTTGCCGCTGGCGGCGCCGTCACCGAAGTAGCTCATCGGATCCTTGTATCCCAGCACCACGTCGTCGATCTTGCCGTCGCGGTCGGGAACCTTCACCGACACGATCGATGCTCCTATGTTGCACAGCTGCACCTCGCAGCCCTTCGAGTTGCGTATCGTGTAGAGCACGATAGCCTCGCCTTCGGGGGTCGAACCCCACACTTGCTGTAATATCTCCATTATTCTACAGGTTTTAGATTGGCCAAAAGATAGTCTATGCGGCGCAGCGTCTCCTCCTTGCCGAGGAACGACGTCACGTCATACATGCCCGGACCCTTGCCGGCACCGACCAACGCCAGACGCAGCGTATTCATCACCTGACCCATGCCGTAACCCTTCTCGGCGATCCATGCATTGACCACACGCTCGGTATTCTCCAGCGAGAAGTCGTCGATCGAAGCCAACACCTCGCGCACCTCGGCCAGATGTGCCGGATTGTCACCCTTCCAATACTTCTTCACCTGCTTCTCGTCATATTCGTGCGGGGCGATGAAGAAATATGAGGTCAGATCCCAAAGGTCGGTTATGAACGTCGCGCGCTCCTTCATGATACCCGCGGCGCGGCCGGCGATCTCGTCCGAGACCTCGACGCCATGTTCACGCAGTATGGGCTGGAACAACGCAGCCAGCTCGGCATCGCTCTTGCGATGCATATACTGGGCGTTGAACCACTTGGCCTTGTCGGGCTGGAAACGCGCGCCCGACTTCGAGACGCGATCCAGCGAGAAGGCATCTATAAGCTCCTGCATAGAGAAGATCTCCTGCTCGGTTCCGGGATTCCATCCAAGCAATGCAAGCATATTCACGAATGCCTCGGGGAAATATCCGTCCTCACGGTATCCGCGTGCCGTCTCACCCGTCGATGGCGACCGCCAGAAGAGCGGGAAGACCGGGAATCCCATCTTGTCGCCGTCACGCTTCGAGAGCTTGCCGCCGCCAGTAGGCTTCAGCAGAAGCGGAAGGTGCGCAAACTGCGGACGGCTCGACTCCCACCCGAAGGCACGGTAAAGCAGATAGTGCAGCGGCAGCGACGGCAGCCACTCCTCGCCGCGGATGACGTGCGTAGTTCCCATCAGATGGTCGTCCACCGCGTGGGCAAAGTGATAGGTGGGAATGCCGTCGCTCTTGAGCAGGACAAAATCTTCGTCGTTTTCGGGAATCTCCAGCTTGCCCTTAATCAGGTCGGTGAAGGGGATTTTCTTTTCGGGATTGCCGTCCGCAAGCAGGCGCAGGACAAACGGGTCGCCGTTTTGCAGATGTGCCTTGACTTCCTCCGGGGTAAACTGCCGTTGTTTTGCCTGTTCCTCGGCGCGGTTGTCGCTCTCGTTTTCCCAGTCGCGGGATTTGATCTCCGCCTTCTTATCGAGCGCATTCAGCGCTTCCAGTTCCTCTTTGGTCGTAAAAACAGGGTAGGCAAGCCCGCGTTTCACAAGATCCTTTGCAAAAACGTGGTAAATCGGTCCGCGCGCACTCTGCTTGTACGGACCGTAAGCGCCGTGATCGGATACTTTTCCGTCCCCGTCGAGAATCGCGCCCTCGTCAAAATGAATTCCGTAGTGCGCCAGTGTGCGGATCAGACCCTCCGCCGCTCCGGGCACTTCGCGCTTT